>AUXO015266820.1_pt1 | contig 47564 bp, 38 predicted proteins | sample 768731 | NCBI WGS metagenome assembly AUXO01 (sample SAMN02715735, study PRJNA202380) | gut metagenome | biome: sheep rumen | host: Ovis aries | place: New Zealand: Palmerston North | reverse complement strand
GTTATCCTGAAAACAATCTTTTTACCTTAAAAAACTAATACCTATTGAAAACTTTAGAAGACCGGTCTTTGTGAAAAGGCCGGTTTTTTTCATTTTTACTTTTTATTTATAAATAAGGTGATTAGTACTTTCTCTTCCAGAGCGCTTCCATACGAGCCTTGAGTTTATCCTCTGACGGATTAGGCTGCGGAGTCCAGAAACGCTGGTCCTTCAGTTCATCGGGCAGGAACTGCTGTTCCACGAAGTTGCCCTCATAATCATGTGCATATTTGTACCCCTTGGAATAGCCCAATTCCTTCATGAGTTGGGTAGGAGCGTTACGCAGATGCAGGGGAACCGGTTGATTCCCAGTCTGCTGAACACAGCTCAGTGCATTGGCGATACCCATATAGGCAGAGTTGCTTTTCGGGCTGGTAGCCAAGTACACCGTGGCTTCGGCCAACGGGATACGACCTTCCGGCCATCCGATCTTCATGACCGCATCGAAGGCGGCATTGGCAAGTAAGAGCGCATTCGGATTAGCCAGACCGATATCCTCCGAAGCCGAGATGACCAAGCGACGGGCAATGAAAGCCGGATCTTCGCCCCCCTCAATCATCCGAGCTAGCCAATAGAGCGCCCCATCGGGGTCGCTTCCCCGGATGCTCTTGATGAAAGCAGAGATGATATCGTAGTGCATTTCCCCATCCTTATCGTAGGCCAGCGGGTTCTGCTGCAGCCTTTCAGCCACCTTCTCATCCGTGATGACTACTTCATTTCCGGGTTCAGCATCGACTACCAATTCCAAGATATTCAGAAGTTTACGGGCATCGCCACCCGAGTATCGGAGGATGGCGTCATACTCCTTTATCTGGATATTCCGAGTCTTCAGTTCCGAGTCCGTGTGAATGGCCCTGTCCAAGAGCTGGAGCAGATCCTCCTTCTCCAACGATTTCAGCACATAGAGCTGGCAACGAGAGAGCAATGGACGGATGACCTCAAAAGAAGGATTTTCCGTGGTAGCGCCAATGAGCGTTACCACCCCCGTTTCCACGGCCCCCAGCAAGGAGTCCTGCTGTGACTTGCTGAAACGATGGATTTCATCGATGAAAAGGATAGGGCTGTGCGTGTTGAAGAACCGACTTTTCTTGGCACTTTCAATGACCTCACGCACCTCCTTGACCCCAGCGGTTACAGCGCTCAAGGTGTAGAAAGGCGTTTCCAACTTATTGGCAATGATATGAGCCAGCGTGGTTTTTCCCACACCTGGAGGTCCCCACAGGATAAACGAAGAGACATGTCCGGAATCGATCATCCTACGCAGTACGGCACCCTGACCGACCAGATGTTTCTGGCCGATATAATCATCGAGCGTCTTAGGACGCATTCTTTCTGCTAACGGGGTTGACATATCTTATTTCTTTTCTGCAAAGTTAATATAATTTTCAGTATCTTTGCCCTCAAAAGAAAGAAATATGAACAAAAAAGAATTGTTGGCGGAGATGCTGCGTCATGCAGGAATTTCCGAACTGAATAAAATGCAGGAGTCGATGCTCAAAACCTATGGAGGCGGAGGGAACGTGGTGCTCCTTTCTCCTACAGGCACGGGTAAGACTCTAGCCTACCTGCTTCCTCTGGTTCTGGACTTAATGGAACGGGCCACAGCCGGGAAAGAGGAGAGTGTAGAGGCGGCTGTTCAAGCCGTGGTACTGGTTCCATCCAGAGAGTTGGCCCTGCAGACCGAACAAGTGTTTAAGTCGCTGGGTACCCCACTGAAGGCCGTGGGCTGCTACGGTGGCCGACCCACTATGGAAGAACATCGCACCCTGAAAGGAGTGAAACCCGAAGTGGTCATCGCTACTCCAGGCCGTATGAACGACCACCTTCAGAAAGGGAACATCCAGGCAGATACTGTACGCGTTCTGGTCATAGATGAGTTTGACAAATGCCTGGAGCTAGGCTTTCGGGACGAGATGGCGAAAGTCATCCGACAGCTTCCGAAACTACGCCGGAGAGTCCTGCTCTCGGCTACCGATGCTGAAGAGATACCCAGCTTCGCTAGTGGGGGAAAAAATTATTCCCGGTTAGACTTCCTGGATAAGACCACAGAAGTGCAGCAACGCATTAGCCTGCACGTGGTCCATTCACCCGAGAAAGACAAACTCCAGAGCCTGCTCAGATTACTAGGTTCCAGAGGACAGGAAAGTTCCCTGGTCTTTGTGAACTACCGTGAGGCTGTGGACCGGGTAGGGAAGTTTTTGAAGCAAGAAGGTGTGTACTGTGAACTCTTTCATGGCGGGATGGAGCAGAAAGACCGAGAAAAAGCCCTTTACAAGTTTGTGAACGGCAGTTGTAATGTCTTCGTTTCCACCGATTTGGCCGCCCGAGGTCTGGACATCCCCGAGATAGACAACGTGGTGCACTATCATCTCCCCGTGAATGAAGACGGCTATACCCACCGGAATGGCCGTACCGCCCGATGGGAGGCAGAAGGCAACAGCTACCTGATTCTAGGCCCAGAGGAGACCCTTCCGGAGTATCTGGACCCTTCCCAGGTGGATGAGTACCCCCTGCCAGATACGGTGGAAAAGCCCAAGGCACCTAAATGGATAACCCTATACATAGGCAAAGGGAAGAAAGACAAACTCAGTAAGACCGACATCCTAGGTTTTCTGTGTCAGAAAGGCGGCCTTACCAAAGATGAAGTAGGGCGAATAGACGTGAAAGAACACCAGTCGTTCGTAGCCGTGAGTCGCCAGCGCCATCGAGAGTTGTTGGAACGCATCAGTGGAGAAAAGATCAAAGGATTGAAAACCATCATTCAAGTGACACGATAGGGGCTAGAGGCAGGATTTGTGGGATTTTGTTTTGGATGATTGCTAATAAATTCCTAACTTTGTAGCCCTAGACAATGGAAAATTACTAATAAACAATAAAAACATCAACGAAAATGAAGAAGCATAATTTTAATGCGGGACCTTCTATCTTACCAAGAGAGGTCATTGAACAGACTGCACAGGCAGTTCTAGATTTCAACGGTTCTGGACTTTCCTTGTTGGAAATCTCGCATCGTGCTAAAGATTTCCAACCTATAGTAGACGAGGCTGAAGCTCTGTTCAAAGAGTTGCTGGAGATACCAGAAGGATATTCTGTACTTTTCCTGGGTGGTGGTGCCAGTCTGCAGTTCTGCATGGTTCCTTATAACTACCTCAACAAGAAGGCAGCTTATCTGAATACCGGTACTTGGGCTAAGAAAGCCATCAAGGAGGCAAAGGCATTTGGTGAGGTAGACGTAGTGGCTTCTTCCGCAGATGCCAACTTCAACTTCATTCCAAAGGGATATACCGTTCCTCAGGATGTGGACTATTTCCACTATACTTCCAATAATACCATCTTCGGTACAGAGATTAGAAAGACCCCAGAAGTAGGCAACGTAAGAATGATTTGCGACATGTCTTCTGATATTTTCTCACACCCAGTAGAGGTAGAGAAGTATGACCTGATTTATGGTGGTGCACAGAAGAACCTGGCACCAGCCGGTGTTACTTTTGTAGTGGTGAAGAACGACTCCCTGCACAAGGTGGACCGCCATATTCCAACTATGCTGGATTACCAGACCCACATTGATGGTGGATCCATGTTCAACACCCCTCCAGTGCTGCCTATCTACACTGCACTGATGAACCTGCGCTGGCTAAAGGCACAGGGTGGTGTACCAGAAATGGCCCGTCGCGCAAAAGAACGTGCCGACCTGCTTTACACTGCCATAGAGGACAGTAAGATTTTCGTTCCTACCATAGCAGATCCAGAAGACCGTTCTTACATGAACATCTGTTTCGTGATGAAAGAAGAGTACAAGGAACTGGAGCCTGAGTTCATGAAATTTGCTACCGAGCGCGGTATGGTGGGTATCAAAGGTCACCGTTCCGTAGGCGGTTTCCGTGCATCCTGCTACAATGCACTTCCACTGGAGAGCGTACAGGCACTGGTAGCTTGCATGAAGGAATTCGAGAACAAGTAAGACCGGAAGACTATGAAAGTTTTAATTGCTACAGAAAAGCCTTTTGCAGCTGTGGCTGTGGAAGGAATCCGCAAGGAGATAGAAGCAGCCGGCTATGAGTTGGCTTTATTAGAGAAATATACGGACAAGGCACAGCTCCTGGATGCTGTGAAAGATGCCAATGCCCTGATTATCCGCAGTGATAAAGTAGATAATGAAGTGCTGGATGCTGCCAAGGAACTGAAGATTGTGGTTCGTGCAGGTGCAGGCTACGATAATGTAGACCTGGATGCTGCCACTGCCCATCAAGTTTGTGTCATGAATACCCCAGGCCAGAACAGCAACGCTGTGGCAGAACTGGTGTTTGGCTTGCTAGTCTTCGCTGTGCGCAACTTCTTCAACGGAAAAGCCGGTACGGAGCTGAAAGGCAAGAAGCTAGGTATCTTGGCCTTCGGAAACGTAGGCCGTAACGTGGCTCGCGTGGCTGCCGGCTTCGGTATGGAGTGCTATGCCTACGATGCATACTGTCCAAAAGAAGTGATAGAGGCAGCTGGTGTGCATGCCGTAGATTCACAGGACGACCTCTTTGAGACTTGTGACGTGGTTTCCCTTCACATCCCAGCTACTCCAGAAACCAAGCAGAGTATCAACAAGGCTCTGGTAGGCAAGATGAAGAAAGGCGGCATTTTGGTGAATACCGCACGCAAGGAAGTCATCAACGAGCCTGAGCTGATAGAACTGATGAGCGAGCGTGAAGATCTTAAGTACATCACGGATATCATGCCAGATGCCCATGCTGAATTTGCAGAGAAGTTCCCAGGCCGTTACTTCTCCACTCCTAAAAAGATGGGTGCACAGACTGCAGAGGCCAACATCAATGCAGGCATTGCAGCAGCAAAGCAGATAGTAGGCTACTTCAAGGACGGTAATGAGCGTTTCCGTGTAAACAAGTAAGATACCATGGCAATAGTAAAACCTTTTAAAGGCATACGCCCACCCAAAGACTTGGTGGAACTAGTAGAGAGCCGCCCATACGATGTGCTGAACAGTGAGGAGGCCAAGGCAGAATGTGAAGGCAACGAAAAGAGCCTTTACCACATTATTAAGCCAGAAATCAATTTCGACCCCATCTGTGATGAGCATGATCCGAAGGTTTATGCCGAGGCAGCTCGTCAGTTCCAACTCTTCCAAGATAAGGGATGGCTGGTTCAGGATCCTAAGGAGTATTATTACATCTACGCGCAGACCATGAATGGCAAGACCCAGTATGGTCTGGTGATCTGTGCCTATGTGGACGACTATCTGAACGGTGTCATCAAGAAACACGAGCTGACCCGCAGGGACAAGGAAGAAGACCGAATGAAGCATGTACGTGTGAACAACGCCAATGTGGAGCCCGTCTTCTTTGCTTATCCAGATGATGCCGTGCTGGATGAGATTGTGGCCAAATACACCAAGGAGAAGCCAGAATACGACTTCATAGCCCCTGTGGATGGCTTTGGACATCAGTTCTGGATTGTGGACGACCCGAAAGACATAGAGGCCATTACAGCCCGATTTGCGCAGATGCCATCCTTATACATCGCCGATGGTCATCATCGTTCTGCTGCTGCAGCGCTGGTAGGTGCAGAGAAGGCTAAGAACGATCCAAACCATACAGGAAAAGAGGAATATAACTACTTTATGGCAGTGGCTTTTCCAGCCAATCAGTTGACTATCATCGACTATAACCGTGTGGTGAAGGATTTGAATGGCCTGACACCTGCTGAATTCCTGGGTAAATTGTCCGAAAACTTTGAAATAGAAGAAAAAGGAACAGAAATCTACAAGCCCGTAAAGCTTCACAACTTCTCTCTGTATCTGGAAGGCAAGTGGTATAGCTTAACGGCTAAACCTGGAACCTATGACGATTCCGATCCAATAGGTGTGCTGGATGTTTCCGTATCTTCTAATTTGATTTTGGACAAGATTTTGGGAATCAAAGATTTACGTTCAGACAAGCGAATAGACTTCGTAGGTGGTATCCGTGGCCTTGGCGAGCTCAAGAAACGAGTGGACAGCGGTGAGATGAAAGTGGCTTTGGCACTCTATCCTGTTTCCATGAAACAGCTGATGGATATAGCCGATACCGGCAACATCATGCCACCGAAGACCACCTGGTTTGAGCCTAAGCTTCGTTCAGGTCTAGTTATTCACAAACTAGATTAGAATGGACGATACGTACAAGACCATAGCAGCTCCTGCAGAAGGAACCTATACAGAAAAGCGAAGCAAGTTTCTTGCCTTCGCTTTTCCTGTTAGTACCGTGGAGGAAGTAAAAGCCATTCAGGAACGAATGCAAAAAGAGTACTACGATGCCCGCCACGTGTGCTACGCCTATATGCTAGGTCCTGAGCGGAAAGAATTCCGTGCCAATGACAATGGAGAGCCTTCGGGGACGGCCGGAAAGCCTATATTAGGCCAGATCAACTCCAATGGGCTGACAGACATAGCCATTTTTGTGGTCCGATACTTCGGTGGAATCAAATTAGGTACCAGTGGCTTGATTGTAGCCTACAAAGCTGCTGCTGCAGAGTGCCTGGCTACCGCAGAGATTATAGAAAAGACGGTGGATGAGGAAGTATCCTTCGGTTTTGAATATCCCTTCATGAACGATGTGATGCGAATCGTAAAAGAGGAGGGACCCAAGATTCTGGAGCAAGGATACAACCAAGACTGCACAATGAGGCTACGTATCCGTAAATCCCTGATGCCCAAGCTAAAAGAAAGGCTGAGCAAAGTAGACAGCCTCCACCTGATGGATGACGAAAAGTAATTTACTTGGTCTTCAGTAATTCTTCCAGCCTGATAATTTCATCTCTGTAACCAGCAGCTTCTATAAAATCCAACTGTTTGGCAGCTTGTTCCATAAGCTTCCGGTTCTGCGCAATGGCTTTTTCCAATTGTTCCTTATTCATTTGAGCATATAATGGATCTGCCACCTTCAATCCCATATCCTCAGCTCCGGTATAAGCTCTGGTCTGGCCACTCTGAATCTTGCTGATAGCCTGTTTATCCACTTTCTTTTCCTTAACCTGTTCGTTGGCAGAGATCAGGTCGCTCATTTGCCGCTTCTTTACAATCTGTTTCGGTACGATGCCATGCTCCTCATTGTATTTCAGCTGCTTCTCCCGACGCCGGTTGGTCTCATTGATGGTTTTCTGCATGCTTTCCGTGATGGTATCCGCATACATGATAGCCTTTCCATTCAAATGCCGAGCCGCACGACCTACTGTCTGCGTAAGGGAACGGTAGCTACGCAAAAAGCCCTCCTTATCAGCATCTAAGATAGCCACTAAAGAAACTTCAGGTAAGTCCAGTCCCTCACGGAGCAGGTTAACCCCAATGAGCACATCTATATTACCAGAGCGTAGGTCGTCCATGATTTTCACACGCTCCAACGTATCGATATCGCTATGGATATAAGTACACTTAATGCCGATATCCAGCAAGTATTCTGAGAGTTCCTCTGCCATTCTCTTGGTTAGGGTAGTGACCAGCACACGTTCCTCTTTTTCAATACGCTGCTGGATTTCTTCCATCAAGTCGTCTATTTGGTTGAGGCTGGGCCTTACCTCAATGACAGGGTCCAGCAGACCTGTAGGTCGAATCACTTGGTCGATGACGATACCCTCACTCTGCTTTAGCTCATATTCGGCAGGCGTGGCACTGACATAGATGACCTGATTTACCATCTCCTGAAATTCCTCGAAACGCAAGGGACGGTTGTCCAAGGCAGCCGGTAGACGGAATCCATATTCCACCAGATTCTTTTTACGCGCCCGGTCGCCACCATACATAGCTCCAATTTGTGGAACACTGACATGGCTTTCATCAATAACCATCAGGAAATCCTTAGGGAAGAAGTCCAAAAGACAATAAGGCCTAGTTCCCTCTTCCCGTCCGTCGAAATAACGCGAATAGTTCTCTATGCCACTACAGTGCCCCAGTTCTCGGATCATCTCAATATCATAAGATACACGTTCCTGGATTCTCTTAGCCTCAATAGGACGTCCAGTTTCCTCAAAATAAGCTACTTGCTTGACTAAATCATCTTGAATCTGATGAATGGCAGCCATAGTGCTTTCCTTGGTGGTCATGAATAAGTTGGCCGGATATATTTTATATTCTTCGAATTTTCCAATACAAGTTCCATTCAGCGGATCTACCTCCTCAATGCTGTCTACCTCATCATCCCAAAAACAAACCCGAAGCACATGATCGGCATAAGCCAAGTAGATGTCCACATTATCGCCTCTGACACGGAAATTACCTCGATCTAGAATGAGGTCGTTCCTGACATATAAACTATCTACTAAGCGACGGAGAAAGACACTCTGGTCCAGAATCATTCCCTTTTTGATATCAATGACATTATTGTAGAAATCGGAAGGGTTTCCCATACCATAGATACAGCTGACTGAAGAAATTACAATTACATCTTTCCTGCCAGAAAGCAAGGCAGAAGTGGCAGCCAGACGGAGCTTATCGATTTCATCGTTGATAGCCAGATCCTTCTCGATGTAGGTATCGGTAGTGGGGAGATAAGCCTCAGGCTGATAATAGTCGTAGTAAGACACATAATATTCCACAGCATTGTTCGGGAAGAAACTTTTAAATTCCCCATAGAGTTGTGCTGCCAAGGTTTTGTTGTGACTAAGAATCAATGTTGGCTTATTAACATTCTTGATGACATTGGCAATGGTAAACGTCTTGCCAGAGCCGGTTACTCCCAAGAGCGTCTGTGCAGGAACTCCCCCAAGCACCCCCTCAGTAAGTTGTTTGATAGCCTCGGGCTGGTCGCCTGTAGGCTGAAAATCCGATACAAGTTCAAATTCTGCCATAAGAAATCTAAAATGGAGGTGTAAAGTTACATTATTTCTTTGGTAATTCCATGCATGGAACATTTTTTTGCATTTAAAAAGGTAGATTAAATGAAGAAACATTGTTCATGTCGAACCAATTTAGTAATTTTGCACCCAAATTTGGTATGATGAAAAAGAACATACTTTTTATTTTACTTGCTGTAGTGCTAGTTTCCAGTTGTGGAAGCAAGGCTAAGGTTGCGATGAGTACCGATTATGATCAGCGTTATGAAGCTGCCAAGCAGGCATATGTGGAAGGTCATTATTCCCGTTGTTCCAACTTGCTAGCCGATATGATTGTGGTCATGAAAGGAACTGACAAGGCACAAGAATCGCTTTATATGATGGCGATGGCCCAGTATAATTTAGGAGACTATGAAACTGCTGCTACCTATTTTAAGCAGTTTTATACCAGCTATCCTAAGGGTGATTTCAGTGAACTGGCTCGCTATAATTCAGGAAAAGCACTCTACAATAGCACACCTGATCCACGTTTGGACCAGTCTGCAACTGCAGAGGCTATATCTGAGTTACAGACCTTCCTGGATTTCTGTCCTGGTTCGCAGTACAGTGATCGTGCGCAGAATATGATTTTCGAGCTACAAGACAAACTTGTAGAGAAGGAGTATTATTCAGCTAAACTCTATTACGACCTAGGCAGTTATTTTGGCAACTGTACCGAAGGTGGCAGTAATTATGAAGCCTGTGTGGTTACCTGTCAGAACACTTTGAAGGACTATCCTTATACCAAGCTTAGAGAAGAGCTTTACTATCTGAATTTTAAGGCCAAGTATGAGTTGGCAGAGCAGAGTGTAAATGAAAAGCAGGAAGAACGCTATAGGGATGCCATAGATGACTATTTCGGATTCAAGAATGAGTTTCCTGATAGCAAATACACCAAAGAACTGGATAAGTTGTATGCTTCAGCACTGAAACATGTGAGTACAGAAGAAGTAGAAGAAGATTTTTAAGAACATTTAATTGAGATTATATATGGATTACATGAAGACCAATGCGCCCACTACTACACAGACTCGTGACATCATGGAGCTGTGCAAGGGGACAGACAATGTTTATGAAAGTGTGGTTATTATAGCAAAGCGTGCCAATCAGATTGGTCAGGATATCAAGACCGAATTGACCAATAAACTGAAGGAATTTGCTACCAGAACAGATAATTTAGAGGAAGTATTTGAGAACCGTGAGCAGATTGAGATTTCCCGTTTCTATGAGAAGTTGCCAAAGCCAACTTTGATAGCTACTCAGGAATTTATTGACGGTAAAATTTATTTCCGCAATCCTGCAAAGGACAAAGAAAATATGTATTAAGCTATGATACAGCGTGTTCAATCTTTGTACCTGTTGGCCGTTCTTATTCTCTGCATTGTCTGCATGTGTGTATCAGTAGGACGATTTGTAGGGGAGAATGGCGATGTGGTAGCTGTATTAAATAATTTGACCTTAGAGCAAGGTGAAGCCGTCTCTTACCGGCCTTGGGCTCTTTTTGTTGAGCTGTTGCTGGTTTGTATTTTGACATTCTTTACTATTTTCACCTATAAGAAACGTATGCGTCAGATTCGCATGACGATTTTCTCTTGCATTATCCTGATAGGTTATTACATTACCTATGCAGTTTTTGCCTATTTGTTCAGTGCTGATTTGGGAGCTTCGTTCAGGCCTTCACTTTGCGCAGCTTTCCCTTTGCTAGCTTTGATTTTGAACTGGCTAGCCATCCGAGCAATCGGTGCAGATGAAATGTTGGTTAGATCACTTGATAGAATCAGATAACAAGGAAAGAATTTGAGAGAGAAAAAAGGAGAACTGCTTTTGGGCAGTTCTCTTTTTTTATCGGATGTTAGGATTTTTCGACTTGAACAAGTCTATTAGATAGCCAACCTTTATGGTAATGGCATTGTGACCAGAGCGTCCGAAATATCCTTTGGCACTATTGTCATAAAAATCATGCAAGCCATAGAAGTAACGGGCTTCAATCTGGAAGTGCCCTAATTTAGGGGTAGATATTTCAGCTCCGGCACCTAAAGTGATGCCATAATCAAATGCTCTGTCAGCATTGTGGCTATACTGATAAGTATGAGTACGGGATTTTTCCATCCATGAACCAGTATATTCTTGACTTTCAGAAAGCAGGAATCCAATCTGAGGTCCTAGAACAATATAGCCTTGAGCCCCTTTGCGTTCCCTTCCCCAAGCCAGACGAGCAAGAAAAGGCACCTGTACGTAATTCATGGTTTTACTGAAGTAGTCTGAACTTTCATCTTCTACTTCTTTCCAACCTTGCTGGGAATAATTAACCTCCACTTGGATGGCACAGATAGCCTTGATGTACTTTTCGCAGGTATAACGCAGAATTATTCCTGCATTCTTTCCCATAAGCTTACCTTCTTTTAGGCTAGGGTTAAAGTCGACGCCAGTCAGATTGATACCCCCTGAAATTCCCACTGCAAATTCACTACGGTAGTCGCCCACTTGCGCATGAGCTGTCAAGCTCAATACTGCCAATGAGCAAACTATTGTAAATCGTTTCATATCAATCTTCCACATTCACCAATCCCTTATTGAAATGCACATACCCAATCTTCGTGTTCGCGAATCCACCTTTTTCACCCTGCCGTTCAAATTTTATGAAGTTTTGATAAGGACGGATGGAAATGTCATTCAGATGCTCCTCCAAAGCTGTTCCATACGTAGATAGACTCTTAATCATGTAATACGCCGTATCAAAGCCAATGGTTGGCACAGAAGGCATAAGGGTAGGTAGTTCTGTATGGAACCAATGCTCATAGTTTCTAGCTAAGATTTTGGATTGAGCATTTCCAGGGTTGAACCAGAATTTGGTATAGATATAGGTATCTGTAGTATAGAAACTAGATTTCAGTTCATTGGCAAGGCTGAGCCATTCCTTATGGCCAAATACCGTAATTTTGTATTTAGGATTATTGGTCACAATGCTTTTCCACTTCGTCATGAAGCGACGCAGGAGAACAAGACTAGCCGAGTTAGGAACAAGCACATTCTGCTTACTTGACTCTAAGGTCTTGAAAATATCTTCATTGGCAGAGTTGATGTTCAAAATTTTGTAAGTCATGTTCTTCTCCGTCAAAGCCTGTTTGATTCTGTAAGTCAAATCACCCCTAGAAGAACGTGCATCTTCATCATCCATGTCCATGATGATGACATTTACATTGCTTCTGCCGAACTTGCGCATGAAATATTCCGTGGCCGCATCATAAAGCTGATTGTTGTTCCCGTTCATCGTGAAGAGGTAAGGATTATTGTTAACCTCATTCGGAGGGGTCATGACCAGACGGATTTGTCTTTTCTTGGCAAACTCCGAGATTTTGCGTTCTGACTGCTCTATTTGAGGACAGAACAGTAAATCCGCATTCATCAGAGCCGGTTCACGAAGCAGACTATCCACTTTTTCCTCATTGGCACCTGTATCACAGATGGTCAGGTCCATATTGACACCCTCATTTTTGAGACTATCTATAGCCAGCATGAATCCTCTGTAGTACATGGTAGAACTAGCCTCTTTAGCCTTATTGGTGCTACTGAATGGCAGAAGTAGTGCAATCTTCATCATGCCATAATAGGAAACCTCAGGTATGCTATTAGAAAACAATTCCTCATTTACAGGCTCCACATTCTTGACAACCTTTACAATTTTGTAAGGAATACATATCAGGGAGTTTTTCTTCAGCTTAGCACCTGGCTTTTTCAATTCAGGATTTGCATCCAGCAACTCCTGTTCGGTAATGCCAAACTTATGTGAAATGCTGTAGATGGTCTCTTTTCGTTTAACCTTGTAGACTTCCTGACAATTGTCTGTTACACCCTCTGGTCGGGTAGACTCCATTACTTCGATTGTTTTATGCTGTTCAATCTCCCCATTAGGTGCCGGAATAGCAATGGTTTTTCCAGCCTGGAAATTTTCGGCACTTAATCCGGGGTTTAAGGCGCAGATGGCTTCTGCTGTCACCTGATAAATCTGGGTCAGTCTGAATAGAGTCTCTCCTTTTTGGATCGTATGATAGCTGGCAACCTTGTTCTGTGCCGATATGGAAATGGCCCAGAAAAAGGAGGTGCAAAGGAGTACAAAATATCTCAAATTTCTCATGAGTGTATTTTACATTTATAATCTCTGCAAATTTACGAAAATTTTAGAGAACCCCCACCATTTTTTGGTTGGAAAGTGTTATATTTGCAGATTGAAATTTTAAAAAGGATGAAAGAAACTGAATATATCAATGTTTGGGGGGCACGTGTCCACAATCTAAAAAATGTGGATGTCCAGATACCCCGTCATTCCCTGACTGTTTTCACCGGATTGAGCGGTAGTGGAAAGTCCTCTTTAGCTTTCGACACTATTTTTGCAGAAGGTCAGCGCCGGTATATTGAGACCTTTTCAGCCTATGCTCGCAATTTCCTTGGTAATATGCAACGTCCTGATGTGGACAAAATTACCGGTTTGAGTCCTGTTATTTCCATAGAACAAAAGACCACGAATAAGAATCCACGATCCACAGTTGGTACCACGACTGAAATATACGATTATCTTCGTTTGCTATATGCCCGAGCCGGAGAGGCTTATTCCTATTTAAGCGGAGAAAAGATGGTTCGTTATACAGAGGAGCAGATTATCGATTTGATACTTAAAGAATATAAGGGCAGGAAAGTCCTTCTTCTGGCTCCAGTAGTCAAGTCTCGTAAAGGACATTACAAAGAACTATTTGAGACGATTCGCAGGAAAGGGTATCTTAGTGTCCGTGTGGATGGTCAGATTCGAGAAATTGTTCCAGGTATGAAACTGGACCGTTACAAGAACCATGATGTGGAGATTGTTGTGGATAAACTGATTCCTCAGGAAAAAGATGATGAACGACTTAGAAAGAGTCTTTCCACAGCGATGACACAAGGAGAAGGCATTATTCAGTTGCTGGATGTAGAAACAGACAAACTACATTTTTACAGTAAACACCTGATGTGTCCCGTAACCGGAATATCCTACCGTGAACCCGCTCCTCACAGTTTCTCCTTCAACTCTCCTCAAGGTTCCTGTCCGAAATGTAAGGGGTTGGGACGCGTTTCTCAGATAGATGTAGCGAAAGTCTTTCCTAATCCAGAACTATCTATAGCTCAGGGTGGTATAGAGCCTTTGGGAAAGTACAAGTCGAGCATGATTTTTTGGCAGATAGAGGCGCTTCTAGACCGCTATGACATGGACTTGAACACCCCAGTTGGTGATTTCCCAGAAGAACTGATTGACGATCTGATAGACGGTTCAGATGAACGTATCAAGATTAAGGCCTCTACCATGCATTCTTCCAATGATTATTTCACCACCTATGATGGTTTGGCTAAATACATGGATGCCATGGTGGAAGCGGCAGCTTCAGAGAAAGCACAGAAATGGGCTGAGCAGTTTTCACGTACAACCGAATGCCCAGTTTGCCATGGTGCCCGTTTGAATCGTGAGGCGCTTCATTTCCGCATTTGGGATAAAAACATCTATGAACTCAGTAATATGGATATCAGCGAACTGAGCAAATGGATGGGAGAAGTGGAGAACCATTTGTCAGAACGGCAGCTGAAGATTTCAACAGAAATTATTAAGGAAATCCGTACTCGGTTGAAATTCCTGATGGATGTTGGTTTGGATTATCTAAACCTAAACCGTGCCTCAGCCAGCCTTTCCGGAGGTGAGAGTCAACGAATCCGTCTGGCTACTCAGATCGGTTCCAAACTGGTGAATGTTCTATATATCCTGGATGAACCAAGCATCGGCCTTCACCAGCGTGACAACATGCGGCTAATCAAGTCTTTAAAGGAACTACGTGATTTAGGTAACACCGTTTTGGTAGTGGAGCATGACAAGGATATGATGCTCAATGCGGATTATGTAGTGGACATAGGGCCAATGGCAGGCAGAAAAGGTGGACAGATAGTGTTTGCGGGTACTCCAGAAGAGATGCTGAAGACCAACACACTAACCTCTCAGTACTTGAATGGAGGGTTAAAGATTACCATTCCTGAAACACGTCGACCAGGAAACGGACATGCACTAAAACTGTTTGGCTGCAAGGGTAACAATCTAAAGAATATAGATGTATCTTTCCCTTTGAATAAACTGATTATTGTGACCGGTGTGAGTGGCAGTGGTAAGTCTACCTTGGTGAATGAGACTCTGCAACCGATACTCTCACAGCATTTCTATCGTTCCTTGAAAGATCCGATGCCATACGATAGGATAGAGGGCTTGGAATTTGTGGATAAGGTAGTGGATGTGGATCAGGCACCGCTGGGTAGGACTCCACGTTCTAATCCAGCCACCTATACAGGAGTCTTCTCTGACATCAGAAATCTTTACGTAGGTTTACCCGAAGCCAAGATGCGAGGCTACAAGCCAGGGCGTTTTTCATTCAATGTAGGAGGCGGCCGATGTGAGGAATGTGGAGGAAATGGGTATAAGAACATTGTAATGAATTTCCTTCCTGATGTATTAGTTCCCTGTGAGGTTTGCCATGGCAAACGCTACAATAGAGAAACACTGGAGGTAAGATTCCGTGGTAAAAGTATTGCTGATGTGCTAGATATGACCATTAACCAAGCTGTGGAATTCTTTGAGAACGTGCCGAATATACTGAATAAAATCAAAGTCTTGCAAGATGTAGGTTTGGGGTACATAAAACTGGGGCAGCCCTCAACGACTCTGTCTGGAGGTGAAAGCCAACGCGTGAAATTGGCCACAGAATTAAGCAAGAAGGATACGGGTAAAACCGTTTATATACTAGATGAACCCACAACAGGACTTCATTTTGAAGATATCCGAGTTCTACTGAATGTATTGGAACGCCTGGTGGACAAAGGAAATACTGTTATTGTCATAGAGCATAATATGGATGTGATTAAGATGGCAGATCATATTATCGACATGGGTCCAGATGGTGGAGCACAAGGAGGTAAGATTCTCTTTGAAGGAACCCCAGAGGATTTAGCTAAAAAGCGGATAGGATATACAGCTTCTTTCTTGAAACAGGAATTGAAACATTAATCTCAAATATCTCTATTTATGAAAAGAATAAAAGGAATTACTCTCTGCGTAATGCTGATGTTCTTTGCACTAAATGCCCATGCCCAGTTTGGCGACATTTTAAATAAAGTAGCTAATGTGGTTACCGGAGGTTCAGTGGTGAAAGAAGCAGATCTGGTGGGGACCTGGACATATGACGGTCCTGCCGTGGAATTCACTTCGGACAATCTATTGTCGAACCTAGGTGGCACTGTTGCTTCTACCAAGATAGAAGAGCAATTGGGAGCTTATATGGCACAGGTAGGAATTACTGCCGGCCATTTTACCCTTACCCTAAATGAGGATAAAAGTTTCAAGGCTTCTTTGAGCGATGGGAAGAATGCTTCAGGTACTTACACCTTGTCTGAGGATGGTAAACTGGTGATGAATCTTCCAGCTTTAGGAGCACATGTGAATGCAGCAGCTACTATGACTGGAGATAAGTTGGTGCTGCTTTTAGATGCGGATAAATTACTATCCTTGATTACCACTGTTAGCAATTATGCAGGAAGCACAAATTCAACCATCGGAGCAGTTGGCTCATTGCTGGAAAACTATAGTGGTATGAAAGCGGGTATGAAATTCACTAGATGAGTTGATTCCTAAGTTTGCAAAAATGCACCATTTTTTAGGTGCATTTTTTTGTCCAAATTTCTGGTTATTTGTCCCGAAACCCCTCTATTTTGTTAATTTCACATGACAAAATGCGAATTTCTCGTTTTATTTTCTCCTATAAGGTTAAAAAGATTATCTTTGCATGTCTTAAATTGAAAATTACTATTAAAAACAAATTTTATGCGTATTACACATGTTATTACTAAGAAAGCATGGCGTTATGCCCTACTTATGGCCTTGCTTTTAGTGAATTCTACGTATATGTTTGCCCAATCAACCGTCACTGGTGTTGTTACTGACGCTAGTGGTGAACCTCTGATTGGTGTGAATGTATTGGAGAAAGGTACCACCAATGGTACCATTACAGGTATAGATGGTGATTATACCTTACGTGTTGCTCAGGGTAAGACTTTAGTCTTCTCTTACATTGGTTACATCACACAGGAAGTAGTAGTTCGTGGTTCACAGCTGAATGTAACATTACAGGACGATACTCAGTTGCTGGAAGATGTTGTAGTTATCGGTTATGGATCTATGACCCGTAAAGATGTGACTTCATCTATTACAACTGTCAAGGCCGATCAGCTGAATGTAGGTGCTTTCACTAGCCCATCACAGCTTTTGCAGGGTAAAGTACCAGGTCTGACTATTACCAATACATCAGACCCTAATGGTTCTGGTTCTATTTCACTTCGTGGTGCATCATCACTGCGTGAAGGTGCAGCTATGGAGCCATATTATGTAATTGATGGTGTACCAGGTGTTAGTCTTTCTCTGATAGCTCCAGAAGATATTGAGAGCATCGATGTACTTCGTGATGCTACAGCTACAGCAATCTATGGTTCAAAAGCTGCTAACGGTGTAATCATCGTTACTACTAAGAAAGGAAGCAAGGGTGAAGGACATTCATCCATTGGTTACAGTGGTTATGTAGCTATTGATAATACATTGAAGACCTTGGATATGATGAGTGCTTCTCAGCTACTTTCTTATGCAAAGACCAACAATGTAGATTTGTCTCCATATTATGATGCAAGCAATCCAGCTGACACAGATTGGCAGAAGGAGGTTCTCCGTACAGGTATTAGCCACAGTCACAATTTGTCCATCAATGGAGGTCATGGTAACACCAATTATAGTGCATCTGTTAACTATATAAATAAAGAAGGTGTAATTCGTGGAACAGACATGAACCGCCTTACAGCACGTTCATTCTTGCAGACTTCTGCTTTGAACGACCGTTTGGATCTATCTTTCAGTGTCAATGCTAGTATTACTAACAAGCATCAGGGTCCTACAGGAACACAAGGTCAATCTGTATTAGATGCTATGTATTATTACAATCCATTGGTACCTGTTAAGAATGCTGATGGTACATGGTACAAGAATACCACTATCTCTCAGAACTTTAACCCATTGTCAATGGTTTATGAGGATGTATATGGTACAGAGGAAAAACTGTTGCAAGGTGTTGCAAAAGTATCTTATGAGATTATTGATGGCTTGACTGCTAATGGAACTTTCTCTTACCAGAACAGTCAAGATATTCACAACAATTACGATTCATCTCTTTCTCAGCTGCCAACTATAGGTGACCGTCATGGACAGGCTCAACGTTATACAGTAGAGAATATCAAGAAGCAAATGGAGCTTTATGCAAACTATGACCATACTTTTGGTGCTCATAAGCTAGGTTTGATGGCTGGTTATTCTTGGGAGCAGAATGATGATAACGATGGTTTTGGACTGACAGCATATAACTTCTACAATGATAAATTGTCCTATTACAATATCGGTTTAGCTAACAGCATGGATATTGATGGTATTTGGTCAGCTCCATTGTCAACTTTGAGAATGATCTCATTCTACGGTCGTGTTAACTACAGCTACAACAGCAAGTATCTGTTCCAGGCTACTATCCGTCGTGATGGTTCATCAGCATTTGGTAAGAACAACCGATGGGGTACATTCCCTTCAGCATCTTTAGCGTGGCGTATTACAGAAGAAGATTTTATGAAGGATCAGAACGTAATAAGCGACTTGAAACTTCGTGTAGGTTATGGTGTATCAGGTAACTCTTTAGGCTTTGATGCTTATACTGCCATTCAAACTTACGGAGCAACTGGTTGGTTCACATATACCGATCCTACAGGTGCTTCTTCAAACTATCGTACACTGAATGCTACCAGCAATACCAATCCTGACTTGAAATGGGAAAAGACAGGTATGTTCAACGTAGGTTTGGACTTTGGCTTTGCAAACAACCGAATTAACGGTACCATTGAGTATTATAGCAAAAAGACTTCAGACTTGATTTACGGTTACCCAGTTTCTACCAATGTATATCCTTATCCTTGGATGACAGCCAACGTAGGTGAAATTAGCAATAAGGGTATTGAATTCAGTTTGAATGTGGATGTTGTTAAAACAAGAGACTTCAACTGGGCTACTACCATTAACTTGTCTCACAACAAGAACCGTGTAGAGAAGCTTTCTAATGCAACCTTCTCTGTAGACTACATCAATGAGGCAAATCCTGATTTGGGTGGTTATTCTACAACAACCGTACAGCGAATCATGGAGGGAGCTCCTATCGGACAGTTCTATCTCTGGGAATGGGCCGGCTATTCAGATGGCAAGTCTATCTTCAACGATTATGATGAGAACGGTAATCTAGTAGGTACTACTGAAGAGCCAGATGAAACCGACCGTCGTAAGGCAGGTAGTGCACAGCCTACTTTGACTTATAGCTGGAACAATACTATCTCTTACAAGAACTGGTCATTGACAGCATTCTTCCAGGGTGTAGCAGGTAATAAGATTTTCAATGCAACCCGCGCATTCTATAACAATGTGACTCTGATGAACACTGGTAAGAACATGATGGCAGACGTAGCTACAGAGCAATTAGCAACTGATACCCGTGCACAGGCTCCATCAGACCGTTATCTGGAAAATGGTGCATATTTCCGTTTGGCTTCGCTGACCCTAGCTTACAATGTAGGTAAGGTGGGCAAGCTTATCGATGGTTTGAGAATCTATGCAACTTGCAACAATGTATTTACTTTGACTGGTTACAAGGGTGTTGACCCTGAAATCAATCTGGGAGGTTTGACTCCAGGTATGGACTGGCGTAATTCTACATATCCACGTACTCGGAGCTTCTTGTTCGGTTTGAGTTTCAATTTGCCAGGTGGAAAGACTAAGTAATTTACTTTAAAATCAGATATTATTATATGAAAACAAAATATATTCTGTCCGGTGCTTTGCTAGGTCTTTTGACAGCAAGTTGTACCGACCTTGACGTAGACATCAAGTCAACTTACACAGAATTTCCGGAATCAGAGATAGCATTTGAGAGTAAGACTGCTGATGCTTACTTTGCATTTCGCGGTGCACTAGGCCGTCGTTTTGATGAAGGTAATTCCTGTAACTCTGATGAATATACAGCCATAAGTTTTGGTGGAGACTATTTGAATGGTCGTGACATGGCTAACTTCTCCTTGCACACTATCAGTCCATCAGCTTCTGATGCTCAGTTGGGAGTATATTCTGAACTTACTTCTGGTATTACCAAGTGCAACCAGCTGCTTTATGTTGACTTAGCAGATTTGGGTGGTGAGGATTCAGAACTCGGTGCTCCTGTTAGAGCAGCTCGTGCTTTTTACACTTTTGTATTAATGGATCATTGGGGTGACACTCCAATTTTGGATCACATCATAAAAGACGATGAGGCTATTGCACGTTCTCCACGTGCTGAAGTTGCCAAGTGGATTGAGTCTGAGTTGCTTGCAGTTCGTGATAAGTGTCCTGCTCCAACTACTCAAGATGCTTCTACTTATGGAAAGCCAACCCGTTGGATGGTAGATGCCCTTCTTGCTAAGTTGTACATCAACTGGCCAGTTTATGTAAACGATGTAACCAGTAGTTCTTGGACATACGGAACAAATGAGAAGTTGGCAGACTGTATCGCAGTTTGTGACGATGTGATTCAGAACGGTCCATTTGATTTGTCAGATGATTATGTAAAGAAGTTCCAGTATGATAATGGCTATAAGATTAAGGACTTTATCTATGTAATGCCATTTGACTGTGTTAATCAGAAAGGTTTGACTTATGCACGTTTCCGTACTTGGCGTCAGGCTAACAAGCCAGGGCGTATGTATGATCCAGCTATGTCCAACTCTTGTGGTGGTAACATGGTACTTACTCCAGAATTTGTAGAATTATTTAATCTTCCTGGTGACCGTCGTAATGACGTGATTCTTGGTGGTGATATTTACATTCATGATGGAACTACAGGTAAAGCTACTTCCGTACGTGCAACTTATAATGATGAGCCTTTGACCTTTACCAAGACTATAACTTTAGTTACACAAGACGGTGACCTGGATTGTGGTAAGGATTTGAATGGTTGGTCTCAAGGTTACAAATCTGTAAAGTTTGCTCCCTATGTTCCTGAATACAACAGCTATAGCCGTAATCAATCTAATGATGTTCCTATTTTCCGTTTTGCAGACATTATTTTGATGAAGGCAGAGGCTATTCTTCGTGGTGGTGCAGCAACCAATGGTGACACAGCTGTAAGCTTGTTTAACCAGATACGTTCTTATGTAGGTGCTCCTACCGTAGAAAGCATCACTCTTCAGGATGTAGAGGATGAACGTGGTCGTGAGTTCTTGGACGAGCACTGGCGTCGTAACGATTTGATCCGTTTCGGTCATTTTGAGCGCAAGTGGGGATTCAAAGAGGAGTTTGGTTCATCTGACCCTCGTATGCGTTTGTGGCCTTTAGGACAGAGCACATTGAACAGCAATGCAAACTGGACTCAGAATGCAGGTTATTAATATGAACCTCTAACTTATAAAAAAAGGTGGGAACCAATCAGTTCCCCACCTTTTTATTTATAGTTTATGTAGAAATCAGACATCCAAATAGGAATCCTTAAAACCTAAGAAGTAGAGAACACCATCCAAACCAATGGTATTGATGCTTTGACGTGCATTGGCAGTAACCTTTGGCTTAGCGTGGAAAGCAATTCCTAGACCTGCCAGTGAAAGCATAGGAAGATCATTGGCTCCATCACCTACAGCTATAGTTTGTTCCAAATCCAGTTTTTCCACTTGAGCAATCAATCTCAACAACTCTGCTTTACGACGACCATCGATTATCTCACCAACATAACGTCCAGTCAGTTTCCCTTCATCATCCACTTCCAGTTCATTAGCATAGACATAATCGATATTGAATTTTCGTTGCAAATACTGGCCAAAATAGGTGAAACCACCACTAAGGATAGCTATTTTGTAACCATATTTTTTTAGGGCAAGCATCATTCGCTCCAATCCTTCAGTCATAGGAAGATTCTCTGCGATTTCCTGCATGACATTCACGTCTAACCCTTTTAGAAGTGCTACTCGTTTGGTGAAACTCTCCTTGAAATCTATTTCACCTCGCATGGCACTTTCGGTAATGGCTTTTACCTCGTCTCCCACACCAGCATGCTTTGCTAATTCATCGATAACCTCTGTTTGAATGAGGGTGGAATCCATATCGAAACAGATTAGACGACGAGTACGACGATACATATTATCCTTTTGGAAAGAACAGTCGATTTCCAATTTCTTAGAGATTTTAAGTAACTTATCCTGAAGTTCTGTGCGGTTCTTCGGATTTCCACGAAGTGAGAATTCAATGCATGCACGAATACGTTTTTCAGGATCCAAAGAGGGACGTCCGCTGAGGCGTTGGATAGAATCGATGTTCAATCCCTGATCTGCTATCAACTGAGCTACTGCTTCAATTTGACGAGCTTCCACTCTTCTGCCTAGCACCGTAAGAATGTATCGGTTTTTCCCTTGACGAGAAACCCAATTATTATAGTCGGCTTCACTGATAGGGGAGAACTGGATGTTTACACCCATGTCTTGTGCCTTGAACAAAACATGTTTCATGACATTACCACTGTTATCCTCCGTGACACGAATAAGAATACCCAGAGAAAGGGTATTGTGAATATCTGCTTGGCCAATATCCATGATATTAGCACCATATTTAGCCAGTATCTCCATGATTCCTGCTGTAAGTCCAGGACGGTCCTCTCCCGTAATACGCATTAGCAGCAGTTCATCTTTCTGTTGTTCTTCCATGAATGAAACATTTTTAAATTCAGGTTGCAAAAATACAGTTTTTTTTCCTACTTTTGGAGCATAAAATCTACAAAAGCATGAAAACATTTAAAGAACTGGTTACAGAACGATGTTCTGTACGAAAATATGATTCCAGAGCTATAGAAAAAGAGAAACTGGATTATATTCTAGATTGTGCCCGTTTGGCACCCTCTGCTGTTAATTATCAGCCATGGAAAATCTATCTGATTACTCCCGAATCATCTTCTGAAAAGAGGGAGTACGTACAGAAATGTTATGATAGGGAATGGTTCCTTTCTGCACCTTATTATTTAATTTGCACGATAGTTCACAGTGAGTCATGGCACAGAAAGAATGATGGTAAAGACCATGGAGATATAGACATTGCTATTCTAACGGAGCACCTGTGTCTGGCAGCTACTGAGCAAGGAATAGGTACCTGCTGGGTTTGCAATTTCGATGCGAAACTTTGCCATGAACTGTTTAACCTCCCTGAAAATGAGGAGGCTGCAGTACTTATTCCTATGGGTTATCCTGCTGAAGATTTCAAACCAGCTGAGAAGAAACGTAAGTCGATGGATGAGATAGTGGTAAAGCTATGAAGAACAATGATTGGAAAGACCGTTTGAATGTAGTGTTCTCCACCAATCCAAACTTTCAGTATGAAACTGAGGAAGAGGAAGAACAGGAATTGTTGCCGAAAAACCAGCAGAAACTTAGAGTGAAGTTGGACAGGAAGAACCGTGGAGGGAAAACCGTGACTTTGGTGACTGGATATGTCGGACCGGAAGATGACCTGAAAGCCCTAGGCAAATTGCTGAAAGGAAAACTAGGTGTCGGTGGATCGGCAAAGGACGGTGAGATTATCATACAGGGTGAGTTCAAAGAAAGAGTCATTGACATTTTGCAAAAAGAGGGGTATAAAGATGTAAAATGAGGTACTTGCTTCTTCTCTTAAATTTGTTTTGTGTGTCGGCTTTTGGTCAGAACACGAACTATGTAGATCCTAGGATAGGTTCCGAAGGGTTAGGTCGCGTATTTATCGGTCCCAGTTGCCCATTTGGCATGGTGAAACCCTCACCAGATTGCACTTCCAGAAATAACAGCGGATGGGCACCCATGCCCGAGCAGGTAAACGGTTTCGGACAAGTACATGTGAGTGGAACTGGAGGAGGATGTAAGTATGGCAATATCCTGATTCAGCCTTTTACAGGAGCCTTGGAAGGTACCAGCCATATCGATTATCGTGAAAAAGAAGACATCCGTTTAGGATATTACGGAACTACCTATCAGAAGAGTGGAATTCAAGTGGAGGTTACCACTGCTGAACGTGCCTCTTTCTATGTTTTCACATATAAGGAAGGCGATGTAGCTAATCTTTTATTTGATGCCGGTTTCTATTTGGGAGAGACCAGTAATCCAGAAGGCAGAGAGGCACAGCAGTTTGTAGGTTCAGAGATTCAAGTCTTGAATGAACATGCTGTGAGTGGTTATTCCCGCATCCGAGGTGGATGGAACAACGGGAAAGCCTATACCGTGTATTTCTATGCAGAGACCGACCAGCCTATTCTGTCCTATAAAACTTGGAAAGAACTTACTCAGGTGCAGATAGCTCAGAATCAGAAAGCAGAAGGTTTAGGATTGTCTTCTGCTTCCTACCAGTACGACGATGGGCATAAAACAGGTGCACTTGTATCGTTTGGCTCCCGAAGAAAAGTTCAGGTGAAAGTGGGAATATCTTTTGTAAGTGAGCGAAAAGCCCGTGAAAATGCCCTCAAAGAAATTCCACATTGGGATTTCAATCGGGTACATCAGGACTTGTTGGAAAAATGGGAAAAACCACTTGCAAAGATAGAACTGAGTGAATCTACATCTGAGGATTATAAACGGATGTTCTATACCGGTATCTATCATGCCATGCTGATGCCAGTGGACCGAACAGGGGACAACCCCGGATGGAACGATAAGGATAGTTATTATGACGATTTCTATGCGATATGGGACACCTACCGAACCTCCACTCCACTAATTACATTATTGGAACCGGATAGGGAAGTAGCTATAGTCAATTCACTGCTAAACATCTACAAACGTGACGGTTACATGCCAGATGCCCGGAGTGGAAACAGCAACGGAAGAACACAAGGTGGATCTAATGCAGAAATCGTGATAGCTGATGCGTTGGCAAAAGGTCTGAAAGGCATTGATTACGACCTGGCTTTGGAAGCCATGTTGAAGGATGCCACTACACCTCCCGGTGGAAATGAAGAAGCAGAGGGAAGAGGTGGCTTGATGCCTTATCTTCAAAAGGGATACATTCCTTACGGGATACCTAGAGCAGGGACTAGAACTGTGGAGTATAGTTTCTGCGACTGGGCCATTGCTCAGGTAGCTAAACATCTGGGAAAGAAGGATTTGTATGAACAATACATGCATCAGAGTAGGAACTGGAAGAATTTATGGAGAACGGATTACACTCAGGACGGAGTGAAGGGCTTTGTGATGCCAAAAGATACAGATGGTAACTGGCTCGACCTCATCACTTTCGGTCATAGTAAATACATGAAACCCACTTTCCTTTACACTCCAGACACCAGTTATGAAGGCCCTTGGTACATGCCTTGGTGGAGCTGTTTCTTCTACGAGGCATCATCCTGGGAGTATTCCTTGAGTGTTCCTCACGATGTTCCTGGTTTGATAGAAGCTTGTGGAGGACCGGAAGCATTTGAAAAACGGTTGGATACCTTCTTTAATTTCGAGAAAGGTTATTACAATGTAGCCAATGAACCATCCTTCCTCACACCGTGTCTTTACAACTGGATAGGTAAACCTGAGAAAACCAGTAAGGTGGTTCGTGATATTGTTCAGAAGTATTATAGTGCAGCACCCGATGGACTTCCTGGGAATGATGACTCCGGGTCCATGTCTTCCTGGTTGGTTTTCCACATGATGGGATTGTACCCGAATGCAGGTCATGATTATTACTTGCTTCATGCTCCCCTGGTGCGAGAGGTGAAATGGAAACTGTCCAATGGAAAAACACTTCGGATAACTGCTGAGGGAAATCTGGAGAATGGGGTTCTTCAGCAGATAACTTGGAACGGTAAACCAGTGGAAAATGGACGAATCACCCACCAACAAATCATGGAGGGTGGGGTGCTTTCTTTCACCCTAAAAACGGACAAGAAAAACAGGCAAAAATTTACTCCCCAGTTAGAGAAAAATATTTCTCTAGTTAGAGAGAAAAAAAGCTACACTTATCTCTATACTTTTTCCTTGCACGGACAGACCCGTCGTTTCTCTGTAAATTTGGAGAAAAAAGGAGGAAATCTGGTTTTCGACTGGGGGATAGAACGGAACCTAAAATGGTGGACTGGAACCTATACCATGACAGCTAATGCCTTGGAGAATGCTCGTCAGTTGTGTTACGCACAGCCCTTGAATGGTCAGCACCTTTCCTTGGAAACTGAGACTTTCGGAGTTTTGAGTAGAGCAGCATGGAGAGAAATTAAGAAAAACGGGAAATGCCTATATAATAGGGTAGAGTACCAACTGGTTTCACAGGAAGATGGTAAACTCTTTTTACGTGATACACAGGAGAAAAGTGAGATGGTAGTGGTTGATGATGAGGAACTTCCTATTATATGGTCCATGCAAAATAACCCAGTGGAGATAAACTGGAAGGTAGATTTATTGCCCTAATAATTGATGTTTTGGCAGAATTTTGTTAAATTTGCAGATAATATGCATCCTGTCTTGGCAGGGGTTAACCTTAATAGAAAATACATGAAAAAACTCAGATACCTAACTACATTATTGTTGTTGTTCACCACCACTGTTCTGATGGCATCGCCTATCGATGATCTGTTGGAACGCATTGATCGTGGAGCATCTAAGAAATTTGCGATTGAGCTAAAACGTGGGGACAAAGACTTTTTTGAACTGGACCAGAAAGGGAAGAAAATCGTAGTCCGTGGAAACAATTATGTAAATATTTCATCTGGAATCAACTGGTACTTAAAGTATTATGCCGGAGTGCATCTTACCTGGAACCAGATGCATGCCCAGTTGCCTGAGGTTTTACCTCCAGTTCCAAAGAAGGAACGTCATGAAACAGATTTAAGTCTGCGTTATGATTTCAACTATTGCACTTTCAGCTATTCCATGCCATTCTGGGGATGGGACCGTTGGCAGGAAGAGATAGACTGGATGGCTCTTCATGGCATCAATATGCCGTTGGCTGCTGTGGGATACGAGTGTGTCTGGAAGAACATGATGGAGAAATTAGGTTATTCCAGAAAGGATATAGACGAGTTTATAGCAGGTCCTGCTTTCCTGGCATGGTGGGAAATGAACAATCTGGAAGGATGGGGTGGACCCAATCCCGATAGTTGGTATGAACAGCAGGAAACCCTTCAGAAACAGATTCTTAAACGCATGAAAGAGCTGGATATACACCCGGTTCTCCCGGGATATAGTGGTATGGTTCCCAGCAAATATGTCCAGCAGAGCGCTTCTGAGGTAGGGAATGCGGACAGTGGAGAGAGCAGTATCTCTACCATTCAGCTTTGGAATGGCTTTACCCGTCCAGGTATCCTTATGCCTACTGACCCTAGATTCCAGCAGTTTGCCGATTTATTCTATGAGGAAAGTGTCCGACTTTTCGGTAAGGCAGAGTACTATTCCATGGACCCTTTTCATGAGGCAAGCAACCTACCCGAGGGTTTGGATTTGAAACTCTGTTTCCAGTCGGTTCTAGGAGCCATGAAGAAGGTGAACCCGAAAGCCAAATGGGTGTGTCAGGGTTGGAGCGAGAATCCAAGGCAAGAGATGCTGGATGCCATAGAGCCAGGAAATGTAATTTTCCTAGATTTGTTTAGTGAGTGCCGTCCCATGTGGGGGGCTCCTTCCATCTGGAAACGGGAAAATGGTTATGAAGGACATGAGTGGCTTTTCTGCCTGTTGGAGAATTTCGGAGCGAATATAGGTCTTCACGGACGAATGGATCAGCTCATCGATAATTTCTATCTCACCAAGACTCATCCATTGGCTCAGAATCTGAAAGGAATCGGTCTGACGATGGAAGGCAGTGAGACGAATCCTGTTATGTATGAACTGATGTGTGAATTACCATGGCGTCCTGAGAAGTTCACGAAAGAAGAATGGTTAAGTCAGTATGTAAAAGCACGTTATGGACATGATATGGATGCCAGAACGGAAACCGCTCTTCAGCAGGCATGGAAGATTCTGGGGGATGGAATTTACAATTGTCCACCTACCAACAATCAGCAAGGTCCTCATGAGAGTATTTTCTGCAGTCGTCCATCTTTTGATAGTTTTCAAGCCTCATCCTGGAGTAAGATGCAGAACTACTATGATCCCACTTCTACGGCTGAGGCTGCCTCTTATTTCGTCAGTGTGGCAGATGCACTGAGAGGCAATAATAATTTTGAATATGATTTGGTAGACATTGTACGTCAAGCCATTGCAGACCAGGCACGTATCGTCTATAATCAGACTATAGCAGATTTCAAGAGTTTCGATAAGAAACGTTTCCGCATTGATAGTCAGAAGTTTTTGGAATTGCTCCTCCTTCAAGACAAGCTCCTTTCTTCACGGAGTGAATTTCGTGTGGGCAGATGGATAGAGCAGGCTAGGAGCAAGGGTTTCACATCTGAAGAAAAAGATCATTACGAATGGAATGCCAGGGTTCAAATAACCACTTGGGGAAACCGTTATTGTGCTGATACGGGGAAACTTCGTGATTATGCTCATAAAGAATGGGAAGGAATCCTCAAGGACTTCTACTATCCACGTTGGCAGAAGTATTGGCAAACCCTTCAGGATGAGATGGATGGAAAATTACCTGTTCTCCCAGTAGGCAATTCTTCCTGGTTGAAATACTGTCAGGATAATCCTGCTTTGAATATAGACTGGTATGCCATGGAAGAGCCATGGACATTGGCACACGACAAATACGATGTGGAACCCGCTGGTAATCCAGTAGATATGGCTAAAGAAATATATAGGAAAGCATTTGAGTAGCATGGAGAAAGGGCAAAGATTGATTTCATTGGACGTCATGCGAGGAATGACAGTTGCAGGCATGATCCTGGTCAATAATGGAGCAGGTCCTGACACCTATGCCCCTTTAAAACATTCTGTATGGAACGGTTTGACTCCCTGTGATTTAGTCTTTCCATTTTTCCTTTTCATGGTGGGGCTTTCCATCTTTATTTCCTTATGCAAGTACAGTTTCAGGCCTTCCAAGACTGTGGTAGTGAAAATCTTGAAACGTACCCTTCTTCTGTTTGTCATAGGTCTTCTGCTGCATATGTGGGACATGGTGACTAAAGGCAACTGGAATTTAATTTCGGAGGTAAGAGTATGGGGGGTACTGCAACGAATAGCATTGTGCTACGGAATAGTATCTTTACTGGTACTCTATGTGCCCACTAAACGATTGACCTCCATCATGTTTGTGCTTCTAGCTGTTTATATGCTGATTCTCATCTGGGGCAATGGTTATGAGATGTCCGAGAATAATATCTTAGCTATAGTGGATCGAGCTATCTTCGGAGAGGCTCATCTCTACCATAAAAGTCCTGTAGATCCGGAGGGATTGGTCAGCACCATTTCAGCAGTGGTTCATACGTATATAGGATTTCTTTCTGGTAAAATAGTGATGGAAACCTTATCTTTGAATAAGAAAATCAAGTTGCTTATCTTCGTGGGTTTCGGTTTGCTCATTGCTACTGTATTTTTCTTGACAGGTGAGTTTCCTATCAATAAGAGAATATGGTCCCCATCATTTGTCAGTGTTACCTGTGGACTTGCCATGATTTTTCTGGCTATCCTGATTCTTGTCATCGACAAATGGGAGAAAAAGAAATGGTGTAAGATATTTCAGATGTTCGGTATGAACGCATTCTTCATCTATGTGCTGAGCGAAGCTTTGGCACCTGCTTTGAGCCATTGGGGACTGAAACAACCTATATATGAGGGGATAAACTCTATCATAACGAATACTTATCTGGCTTCTTTAACTTATGCAACCTTGTTCGTTGGTCTTATGGCATGTGTAGCATGGGTGCTTTGGAAGAAGAATATCTTTATTAAAATTTAGCGTATGAAGGGAATGAAATACATATTGTCTTTTACTTTTGTAGCTTGTAGCTTATCGGTTGCAGCACAAAACTTGGTTCAGTATGTGGATACCCGTGTAGGCACCTCTGCCAGTACCACCCAGACAGCTGGCATGTTCGGAAAGAAGACAGAAGAATATGGTCAGACCCTTCCAGCTGTTTTGGAACCCAATGGTATGAATTTCTGGACCCCCCAAACCACCGATACGGAGCTGAAATGCAAAGCACCTTATTATTATAAAGATGATTTGTTGCAAGGTTTCCGGAATAGTCATTGGATAGTGGGTGGTTGTACACAGGATTACGGTTCCATGACATTAATGCCAGTTAGTGGAAAACTGAAGTGCATGCCAGAGGAAAGAGCTTCTCATTTCTCACATGCGATGGAGGTAGCTACTCCTGCTTATTATAACGTTTACTTAGATGATTATCAAATCAATGCAGAAATGACCGGTAGATCCAGAAGTGCCATCTTCCGATTCGACTACCAGTCATCAGACGATGCTTATTTGGTCATCAACCCGAATAGTGATGAGGGCTTGGGGTATATAGAGGTTTTACCAGAAAAGAAGCAGATAAGAGGCTATAATCCAGTTCACAGAATCTATCAGGGAAAAGGAGAAGCAGCTGGTTTCAGCGGATTTTTTATTTTGGAATATCAGGATGAGATAGAAACATGGGGCACTTATCATCTGGACAGTATCTTTGAACATAAACCTCAGCAGAAAAACCACGTGATTATCGGGGCTTATATCAAGTTCAAATCTTCTGGGATAAAGGTAGTGAGAGTAGCTTCTTCTTTTACCGGATGGGAAGGATGTGAAAAGAACCTTCAGGAGGAAATTCCACATTGGGATTTTGATAAGACCCGTAAGGAACTGACTGACATTTGGAACCAGCGTCTGGGGCAGATCACATTAGGAAATGCCTCAAATACGCAGAAATCCATGTTCTACGGAGCATTTTACAGAGCTTCTTTCTTGCCACGAGAGTTTAATGATGTAGATGGAAAATACCCTTCTTTTGCTGGTGGTAGGCAAATTATGCAAGTGGCTGATGGTCATAATTATTATGAAGATTTCAGCATGTGGGATACCTATAGGGCACTTCATCCACTTATCAATATCCTTTCTCCTTCTAAGGCAAGTGATATGATGCAGAGCCTAGTGCTGAAATATGAACAAGGTGGGTGGCTCCCCATTTTTCCCTGTTGGAACAATTATACTGCAGCCATGATAGGCGACCATGCAATAGCAGCTATAGGGGATGCCTACGTTAAGGGAATTAGGGATTTCGACATTCAAAAGGCTTATGAAGGCATGCGGAAAAATGCATTTGAAAGCCCTTCTACCTTTGAAGAATATTCAAATGGTATGGGACGCAGAGCACTTAAGTCGTATCTGGAATACGGATATATCCCCTTGCAGGATTCGGTTAAAGAGGCGTATCATAAAAATGAGCAGACCAGCAGAACGTTGGAGTATGCATATGATGATTTTGTGTTGTCTCAGGTGGCTAAATTGTTAGGGAAAAAGACTGATTATGAGTTGCTTGCTCATCGTTCTATGAATTATAAGAATGTTATCGACCCTAAAACAGGATACGCTCAGGGACGGAATGCAGATGGCACATACCTGAAACAAAATAATGCTTTTAGTTTCAGTAAGTTCATTACTGAAGGTGCACCTTGTCATTATACTTGGTACGTACCTCATGATGTAGAAGGTTTAATGTCTTGTCAGGGTGGTAAGTCTCAATTTATTGCTAAATTGGATTCCATGTTCAGTGAACAGAGATACTGGCATGGTAATGAACCTTGTCATCAGGTGGCATATCTGTTCAATTATGGTGGTGAACCATGGAAAAGTCAACGGGCTGTGCGCCATATTCTTGAGACGGAATATAGTAACACTCCTGGTGGTTTGGCCGGTAATGATGATGCAGGACAAATGTCTGCATGGTATTTATTTTCATCCATCGGATTTTATCCAGTTTGTCCAGGAACACCATTTTATGTGCTGGGTAGCCCTACTTTCAGGAATCTTTCCATCAAACTAGAGAACGGAAAGACATTCAGAATTTTGGCTCCTCGTGCTTCTGAGAAGAATATTTATGTCCAGCAGGTTAAATTGAATGGGAAAAAATATACTAAAAACTATATTTCACATGAAGATATAGCTAATGGTGCAGTTTTGGAATTTGAAATGGGACCAGAACCCAATAAAAAATGGGGCAGTTCTCCTAAAGACTGTCCTCCAAGTTATAGTATAAAAACTAACTGATATGAAGAAACTTTTATTCGCATGCTTCTGCCTGATTTTGACCGCATGTTCAGGCACTAAAGATACCTCAGTTTTCAATGTCTTGGATTATGGGGCAAAAGGTGATGGAAAGACGGATGATGCAGTAGCAATTCAAAAAGCGATAGATGAATGTAGCTTGAAAGGTGGAGGGCAGGTGCTTTTCCCCACAGGTTACACATTCCTTTCTGGACCAGTGGAATTGAAGTCAAATGTGGATATACATTTGGACGTTCAATCAACCTGGATTGCCAACCCTGATGAGAGCATCTATACTTTAAGTGCCTTCGGAGAGAATAGGGGTGAAGGTATGATGTGGATTTATGCAGATGGAGTGGAGAATTTGTCTTTCAGTGGAAAGGGAACCATCGATGGAAATGGTGTGGCTTTTATGGGCAAAGAATTAGAAGACAGTTATGAATTAAAACCTGTTACAGATTTTGATCCTCGTCCTCATGTGTTAACCCTGAAAGGAGTAAACCATCTTTCTATCAAGGATATAACTATTCAAAATGGTGCATATTGGACTGTTCATTTGATAGGTTGTTATGATGCTTTAATAGATGGCATCAGCTTAAAGAATAATCTAAAGATACGTAATGGTGATGGAATAGATTTAGACCATTCACGCAAAGTCCGGATTGCCAACTGTTTTATAGAAAGTGGAGACGATTGTATTTGTCTTAAGAACAGACGTGAATTCGAAGAGTATGGTCCTTGTCAAGATATCGTGGTTACTAATTGTGTAATGACAGGTCGTTCTTGTGCCATTAAGATAGGTTCAGAAAATATGGATAGTATCAGTAATGTCCTATTTGACAATTGTATCATAAAGGCAAGTAACCGTGGTTTAGGTATTCAAAACCGTGATGAAGGCACTGTCTCAAATGTAATTTTCAGTAACATGATAATAGACTGCAAATATTTTAGTGATGTATGGTGGGGGAAGGCAGAACCTATTTATGTGACTAGCTATCCCCGTGCTGTAGGTAATCATAAAGATGCAGGATGGCGTTTCCCAAAAGGTGCTACAGAAGGTAAATGTGGAAATGTAAGTGAAATATATTTCCATAATATTAAGTGTTATGGTGAAAATGGATGTTTTATAGGAGGAGATACCCCAGACAAAGTAAGTAACATATATTTGGAACATGTAGATTTGACATTAGAGAAACGTACGGATTATCCAGGAAATCAATATGACAAACGTCCTTGTGTAGGAGAAGGATTTGTGGAGAGTCCAACCTACGCAGTTTATGTGGATACTGCATCAGATATCCATATTGAAGGATTGAGAGTTAAAGTAAGAGATTCTTTTCCTGCTGAAAGATTTGGTGGGGAGATTAAAAAAATAAATGTAAAGTGATAATTTAGTAGTTGAATCCTATGAACCTGAGATTCTGCATTTTATTATTTGCCATTTCTCTTAGTTTTTCCTCTTATGGACAAAGCAGATTTTCCACTTTGGAAGAATTGAGAAAGGAGTTGAAGGATTGTCCAGAAAAGAGTGGTAGCTCTTATTATGCTTATCCCGGACCTCTGCAGAATGAATATACTCCAGTCCCTAATGGTTATTCACCAGTGTATATAAGTCATTACGGACGTCATGGATCCCGATGGGTGACAGCAGACTCTCGTTATACAGCCGTGTTGGATGTCTTAGATTCTCATGAATTGACGGAATATGGTAAAGAAGTCCGTAAACGTTTGGAGATTGTATGGCAAGATGCCAAAGGCCGTAGTGGGGATTTAACTCGTAGAGGAGAACGTCAACATCACGAGATAGCATCACGTATGTTTGATAATTATCCATCATTGTTTAGAGGGCATGCAAACATTTCCGCCGTTTCAAGTACCTCCCGTCGTTGCATGATGAGTATGATGGCTTTTTGTGAGGGTTTGAAAGAAAGGAATCCATTATTGAAGATTCATCGGTCTGCTCATGAAAGAGATATGATCTACATTAACTATGAGTCTCCTGAATTAAAAGCTTTCACCTCTAAAACTGGGGACTTTTGGAAAAAGACATTAACTCCTTTAATACGTTCTTCCATTGATCCTTCTAGATTAATTAAGAACCTTTTTGTCTCTGATTTAGAGGATGATATAAAATATGATTTCTTTGATGGCCTTTATTGGATTGTCAGTGATATCCAAAATGTTGAGTTAGGAAATTTATCCTTGTATGACTTATTTACCGATGAGGAGCTTTTTACATATTGGACTTGTCAAAATCTTAAAATGTATGCTACTAATGGTCCTGCTCCTTTCAATTATGGTGTAACAAGAAATAGCTCAAGAAACCTACTTAATCAAATTGTGAAAGATGCAGATGAGGCTTTGTCTGGAGGTGATATAACTGTCAATTTAAGGTTTGGTCATGATAGTGCACTTATTCGCTTGCTGACATTGATGGGAATTGCAGAATGCAATGCAAATGTTGAAGATATTCAACAGGTTTCAACATTCTGGCAGGACTTTAGGATCACACCTATGGCTGCCAATTTGCAGATTATTTTTTACAAGAATCAGGTTGGGGAGGTCAAAGTCAAATTCTTGTTGAATGAAAATGAAGTCACCCTTCTTACTAAATGTGAAACAGGTCCTTATTATGATTGGAATGTAGTTAAAAGATTTTGGGGGTATTAGAATTCTATTATATTAAAATCACTTCCTTTGCAGTATTTAGATATTAGTTGCTTTATGTACTCTGCACATTTTATGACTTCATCTCTATTACCGTCATATCCATTAACGATACCCATAAAATGTTTGGTGTTGAGATCCATTTTGGTTCGTTCGTTATCACTAGTGGGAGTACCAATTCCACCTATTTCATCCCTATAAACAGGTAATCCTTCTATATTCAGTTGTCCACGTCCTATTCCTTCATAAGGTTCACCTAATTTTCCTATTCCTAGAGTGACGGTTTCACCTTGTATTTTATCTGCATCAAATCCTCCGATGCTATATCCATAGGCGATTGAAGCTAAATTAACTAAGTCAACCATAGTATCTATCTGATACAAATCCATGCCTTTTAATATTCTTCTGCACAATGCTTCACCAGAAGGGCGATATCTGCTAGGGTCCTTGCCACAAATTTTGTAGGTTTTACGTGTAGCTTGGATAGAAGGCATATCCTTGATGGAATCTATAGTATAGATTGATCGATATTCAACTATGAATTTGTCAATCTCCTCCCACAACTCAGCAGAATAAGGAGTGTTTTCAACTGTGGCAAATACTGCAGCACCTATAAAATGAGGGCATGCTTGTTTTAGCTCCTCAGAGACAATGATATTCATTACCCAATGACTTAAAATGAAACTATCCCAAGGTTAACCTTGGGATAGCAGTGTTTTGTTTGCAAGAACTTTAAAATTAATAGATTGAGGTGTTTAAGCCTCAGCTGGTGTAGCAGCTTCTTCAGAAGCCTCAGCATTTGCAGCAGCCTCAGCCCCAGCTTTCGCTGCAGCTTCAGCAGCCTTTTTGTCAGCTACCTTCTTTGCGATTTCTTCGTTTACCTTCTTCTCGGCATCCAAGCGAGCTGCTTCAGCAGCTTTCTTTTCAGCAGCAAGTTTCTGTGTCAACTTAGCAATGCCATTCTGCTTGTCTGCTTTCCAAGCATCAAACTTAGCTTGGCATGTTGCCTCGTCGAAAGCGCCTTTTTTAACACCACCCTGAAGATGCTTCATAAGATAAACACCTTCGTTAGATAAGATGTTACGTACAGTGTCAGTTGGCTGTGCGCCAGTGTTGACCCAATACAATGCGCGGTCAAACTTCAAATCTACTGTGGCAGGATTGGTATTTGGATTAAAAGTACCAATTTTCTCAGTAAATCTTCCATCACGTGGAGCTCTTTCGTCAGCGATTACGATGTAGTAAAAAGCATAGCCTTTACGACCGTGGCGCTGCAATCTGATTTTTGTTGCCATAATTAATTTTAAAATTGTTATTAATGATTTGAATATGCAAATAACTCGTATTTGCGGGCGCAAAATTACACTCTTTTTTTTATTTGGACAAATTTTCATTGTCTTATTTTGCAAAACTTTGTCTATTAATGTTTTATTGTATAAAAAAGAAATACCTAGGCGAAAATGGTTTAAAACCTTTTGTCGGTTTGGTAAAATGTCGTAAATTTGCACGGAATTTGTAAAGCATACTTAGCAAACAAATATGGGAAACACAATAGAACATGTGGGTGAAGTGGTACGAGTGGACGATTTACATGTCCAGGTCCGGATTGTTCAGACTTCGGCATGTTCTGCATGTGTGATAAAGGGACATTGTAACGCTGCTGAGAGCCAGGAGAAAATTATTGATGTTTTCAATTTGAATTTCCCCTCTTTAAAAGTGGGTGATGTAGTTAAACTTGAGGGTACTACAAGTATGGGTATGAAAGCCGTAATGTGGTCATTTGGTGTGCCTTTTCTTGTAGTGATCGTCGTTCTACTTATTTGTAAAGAGTTCCTTTCTCTCGATGATATGAATTCTGGGTTGCTATCCTTAGCATCTTTAATTCCTTATTACGGAATCTTATATTTGTTTCGGAATAGATTTGCGAAAAAATTTTCATTTACAATAAAACCTATAAATAACTAACTTATGAATTTAATTCTGGTTGCAGTAATCGCATTAGGAGCTATAGGTTTAATAGCAGCAGTTGTGCTCTATGTAGCTTCTAAAAAGTTTGCTGTGTTTGAAGACCCACGAATTGCTCAGGTTGCTTCTGTGCTTCCTCAAGCTAATTGTGGTGGATGCGGCTTTCCGGGTTGTTCTGGTTTTGCTGGTGCCTGTGTTAAGGCAGCAGATGCTGGTTCACTTGAGGGTAAGTTGTGTCCTGTAGGTGGCGCTCCTGTCATGGAGAAGGTTGCAGCCATCCTGGGATTAGAGGCTGTTGCATCAGAGCCTATGCTTGCAGTGGTTAGATGTAATGGTAGTTGCGAGAATCGTCCTCGAGTCGTTCAGTATGATGGAGCAATCTCTTGTCGAGTGGCTCATTCCACTTCAGGTGGTGAAACTCTTTGTTCATATGGATGCCTTGGTTGTGGTGATTGCGTTAAAGCTTGTAAATTTGATGCTATCAGAATGAATCCAGAAACAGGTCTTCCTGAAGTGGATGCTGAGAAATGTACGGCTTGTGGCGCTTGTGCTAAGGCTTGTCCTCGTAGTATCATTGAAATCAGACCTAAAGGGCGAATAGTTAAGGGTGAAGCTCGAAGAATTTGGGTCGGTTGTGTGAATAAAGATAAGGGTGCAATTGCAGGTAAAGCTTGTGCGGTTTCTTGTATAGCTTGTGGAAAGTGTCAGAAGGTATGTAAGAAAGATGCCATTACAATTGAGAATAACTTGGCATATATTGATCCAACCAAATGTATAGCTTGTGGTTTGTGTTTCAATGAATGTCCAAAACATGTTATTCATGCAAGTTTTTCAGTACCAGCCCCAAAACCTAAAGTTGTCAAGCCTGTTGAAACTACAGTGGCTTCAGTTGATGCAAGTCAGAAAAGTGTAGCTAAAGAAGTTCCAACAGTAGAAAAACAGCAGCAACAGCAGTAATAACATTAGCAAAAAAGTTAAATTGATATGAAGACATTTAGAATTGGTGGAGTTCATCCAGCAGAAAATAAATTGTCGGCAGGTAAGCCAATTGTAACAGCCGAGCTTCCCAAGGTCGCTGTATTTCCATTGTCTCAGCATATCGGAGCTCCAGCTGTTGCTTGTGTTGCTAAGGGCGACGAAGTTAAGGTTGGCACAAAGATTGCTGATGCAGGTGGCTTTGTTTCTGCTCCTATCTTTTCATCTGTTTCTGGTAAGGTAGCCAAGATAGACACAGTTATTGATGCTAGTGGTTATCGTAAACCAGCTATTTTTATAAATGTAGTAGGTGATGAGTGGGAAGAGTCTATAGATCGTTCAGACACATTGGTGAAAGATTGTGATTTAGAACCAAAAGCTATAGTAGAGAAAATAAAAAATGCAGGGGTAGTAGGAATGGGTGGTGCTTGTTTCCCTACCCATGTGAAGCTTACTCCTCCACCTACAGCAAAACCAGAGTGCGTTATTGTTAACGCCGTAGAGTGTGAACCTTATTTAACAGCCGATCATCAGTTGATGTTAGAGCATCCAGATGAGATTCTTGTAGGTGTAACTTTGGTCATGAAGGCCGTTAATGTAAATAAGGGATATATTGGTATAGAGAACAATAAGCCAGATGCAATCAAGTTGATGACAGAAAAGGCAGCTCAATACCCCAATATAGAAATTGTTCCTCTAAAGGTTAAATATCCTCAAGGTGGTGAAAAGCAACTTATTGATGCAGTTATTGGTCGTCAGGTTCCAGCCCCACCAGCACTTCCTGTTAGTGTAGGTGCAATATTACAAAATGTGGGTACCATGTATGCTATTTACCAAGCAGTGCAAAAGAACAAACCACTGTTCGAGAGGGTTGTGACAGTTACTGGTAAAAGTCTTGCAAACCCAACCAATTTCTTAGCTCGTATGGGTACACCTATGAGCCAGTTAATCGATGCTTGTGGTGGTCTACCAGAAGATACAGGAAAAGTTATTGGTGGTGGTCCTATGATGGGAAAGGCATTGATGAATACAGAAGTGCCAATTTGTAAAGGCTCATCCGGTGTGCTTATTATGAATCAGAAGGAGGCTAAGCGAGCTGAGGCAGAACCTTGTATCCGCTGTGCTAAGTGCGTAAGCGCCTGTCCAATGGGTTTGGAGCCATATTTGTTGGCAAACTGTTCTTCTATGGCTGATTGGGAACGTGATGAAAAAGAAGATATCACTTCATGTATTGAATGTGGTAGTTGTCAGTTCACTTGTCCATCACATCGACCACTGCTTGATATGATTCGTTTGGGTAAATCTACCGTAATGGGTATTATCCGTGCCCGTAATGCTAAAAAATAAGAAAAACTATGGCAAATAAATTAATAGTATCTCTTTCACCTCATGTTCATAGTGGTGACAGTGTACAGAAGAACATGTATGGTGTAATCATTGCGTTGATTCCTGCTCTACTTGTTTCGCTGTTTGTCTTTGGCTTAGGAGCAGCTATCGTAACGATTACTTCTATAGCTGCATGTGTTCTCTTCGAATGGGCTATTACCAAGTACATTTTAAAGAGAGAAAAATGCACTATTACAGATGGTTCTGCAATCTTAACAGGTTTATTGTTGGCATTTAATTTACCATCTAATCTTCCTCTTTGGATTATAATTATAGGTGCATTGGTCGCAATTGGCGTTGGAAAAATGACCTTTGGTGGTTTAGGTTGCAATCCTTTTAACCCAGCATTGGTAGGTCGTATTTTCCTCTTGATTTCATTTCCTGTGCAGATGACAACATGGCCGACTCCAGGTCAGTTGACATCATATACAGATGCAGAAACGATGGCAACACCTCTTTCTATTATGTCAAGAGCCATTAAAGATGGTAATGCTGAAATCTTAAATGAACTTCCTGATTCATTGAGTTTGTTCTTGGGACAGTCAGCAGGTTCTTTAGGTGAGGTTAGTGCTTTAGCTTTACTACTCGGTTTTGGATGGTTGCTTTACAAGAGAATTATAACTTGGCATATCCCAGTATCTATTTTGGTTACTGTATTCGTGTTGTCTGGTTTGATGCATATAGCTAATCCTGCATTTGCAAGTCCAGTTTATCATTTATTGACAGGAGGTTTGATGCTGGGTGCTATATTTATGGCAACTGATTATGTGACTTCTCCTATGAGTCATAAAGGTCAGTTGGTATATGGTATCAGTATCGGTGTTTTGACCGTCATCATTCGATCATTTGGTGCTTATCCAGAAGGTATGTCATTTGCAATCTTTATCATGAATGCATTTGTACCATTGATAAATAATTATTTTAAACCTAAAAGATTTGGGGAGGTTGCAAAATGAAAAAATTACAATCTACTTTGCCAAATATGGCAATAGTCTTGACTCTCATATCTGTTTTGGCTGGTGGAATTCTAGCTTATGTAAATAGTGTGACAGAAGGACCTATTGCTCAGATTAAGGAAAAGAATTTGGCAGATGGTATTAAAACAGTTCTTAATGCACAGGATTTAACGGTTCAAGATTCTAAGACTCTTGATGCAGGTGATGTTTTATATATTACTGATAAGGGAACGGCGGTTAAAACTGTAACCAATGGTTTTGGTGGTGCATTAACAGTTCTCGTCGGATTTGATAATGAAGGCAACATTCAGGGTTATCAAGTTTTGGAGCATGCTGAAACTCCTGGATTGGGAGCTAAAGCTGGTGATTGGTTCCAGAAAGATGCCAAAGGTGATATAATTGGTATGAATCCAGGCAAAAAGGAACTTGTCGTTTCTAAAGATGGTGGTGATATAGATGCTATAACAGCTTCTACTATCACATCAAGAGCTTTTCTTTTGGCTGTGAATAATGCCTATAAGTCATTCAAAAATGCAGCTGTTACAGCACCTGCTATTGATGACAAGGCAGTAACTGCAGAACCAGCATCAGATGAAATTACTAAAGAATAAGGAGGAATAGATATGAGTAACTTTAAAGTATTTATGAATGGTCTCGTGAAGGAGAACCCTACATTTGTCCTCCTTTTGGGTATGTGTCCTACTTTAGGAACTACATCAAGTGCATTCAATGGAATGTCTATGGGACTAGCAACTACAGCAGTATTGGTTTTTTCGAATTTTATCATATCCTTGATTAAGAATATGATTCCTGATATGGTTCGAATTCCTAGCTTTATTGTAGTTATAGCTAGTTTGGTAACTATTCTTCAGATGCTTCTACAGGCTTATGCCCCTGCAGTATATGATTCTTTGGGATTGTTTATTCCATTGATAGTTGTCAATTGTATTATTCTAGGTCGAGCTGAAGCTTTTGCAGCTAAGAATTCTGCTGTATCGTCATTGTTTGATGGCTTAGGTATGGGTCTTGGTTTTACTTGGGCTTTGACTTTGCTCGGTGCAACACGAGAATTCTTGGGAACAGGTAAGATATTCGATTTTACTATTTTCCCAGAAGAATACGGAATGTTGTTATTTGTTTTAGCACCAGGTGCTTTTATTGCATTAGGCTATCTTCTTGCAATTGTTAATAAGATAAGGAAAGCTTAACCCATTAAAATAAAGAATTATGGCTTATATATTGATTTTTATAACAGCTATCTTTGTGAACAACATCGTGTTGTCACAGTTCTTGGGCATTTGCCCATTCTTGGGTGTGTCTAAAAAAGTAGAGACCGCAGCTGGTATGGGTGCAGCTGTTGCATTTGTTTTAACTATTGCAACTATTGTGACATATCTTATTCAGAAATATGTTCTAGAAGCATTCCATTTGGAGTATCTGCAAACCATAGCTTTCATCTTGGTGATAGCATCATTGGTTCAAATGGTGGAGATTATTTTAAAGAAAGTTTCTCCTGCATTGTATCAGGCTCTGGGTGTATTCCTTCCTTTGATAACCACTAACTGCTGTATATTAGGTGTAGCAATATTAGTTGCCAATGGAACCTATGCATCTTATAATGTAGAACCTAGCTTGCTGACAGGTGTAGTATATGCATTTTCTACTGCTTTAGGATTTGGTTTAGCAATGATTGTGTTTGCAGGAATTCGCGAACAGCTTTCCATGGTAAACATTCCTAAAGGCATGCAAGGAATGGCAATCGCACTAGTAACAGCAGGTCTTTTAGCTATGGCGTTCATGGGTTTCTCTGGAGTGGACGGAGGACTACGACAGCTATTTGGTATTTGATTGAAATCATTATAAAAAAAGGTGAGCAAATCGCTCACCTTTTTTTTATGATAATAATCTTCTATTCAAGACTACTTATACTATCTTGTGGAAGAAGATCCAACTGTGTTTTAATATCATCAATTGCAGTAGTCCTTCTCCATGGTAAAGGCATTTTTGAAATTAAGAAATACTGAAGTTTTGGAGGAAGCAGGTAATTGTAACGTTTGAAAAGGTACAATCCAATTGGATTATTAATGTTTTCTTTAATTGTTTCAATGATTAGGTCATTTGCTTTCTTATCCAAAGAATTCACCTTCTGATAGATGTCTGTATGTGTAGTGTCAATATCCGCACTATCAGCTAGGTTCTCATTTACGCTGCTCATTTGTCCGTAAATGCCATTTATCTTATTTAGAAATTCTTGATAGATATCATTGTGCTTAGTGCCTGTAATAGATGTAGTCTCATCTAGTTTCATTTTTATATTTCCATTTTCCAGAAAGAATACAGCACCCATCTTAACCCCATTTTTGATGTAGGTTATAATTCTTTCCACTGTAGAATCTTGTCTTCCCGTGAATACAAATTGTCCATTATGTATGAAGGCTCTTTCAAGTTCTACTAAATTTTGATCATCTTCGGTTTGCAACATTACAGTATCTCCCTCAGATGAGTTTTCAATAGTGCCGGTTATTCTATAATAACTGTTGTTTTCTGTGGGTTTACAACCTACCACAGAAATAACAGCAAGAAGGGTAGAAAAGAATAATAAGTTTCGCATTTTTTAAAAAAGGAAGAACCTGCAAGAATTGCAAATTCTTCCTTCTATATTAGTTAATAATTGATTCTATTAGATAGGCAAATATAAACTGCTTATTTGCTCATTTTCAGCTACACGACGTATTGTTTCTGCAAACAATTTAGCAATGCTAAGTTGCTTTACCTTATTGCATCGTTTAGTATAAGGAATACTGTCAGTGAATGTGATTTCTTCCAATGAAGAGTTTTGCACTCTTTCTGATGCAGGGCCAGACATAACGCAATGTGAAGCTACTGCACGTACAGATTTTGCACCTGCTTCTTTCATTATGTCAGCAGCCTTGGTAATAGTGCCTGCAGTATCTACCATGTCATCTACGATAATGACATTCTTATCCTTGACATCACCAATAATTTGAATAGACTCTACAACGTTGGCTTTTAGACGAGTCTTATTACAAAGAACAAGTGGTACATTCAAGTATTTGGAATAAGTACTTGCACGCTTGGAACCACCAACGTCTGGGGTTGCAATAACCAAATCTTCCAAATTAAGAGATTTGATGTAAGGTAGAAGAACTGCTGATGCATACAAATGGTCTACAGGAACATCAAAGAAACCTTGAATTTGGTCTGCATGAAGGTCCATGGTAATTAATCTGTCAATTCCTGCAACACTGAGAAGATCAGCTACCAGTTTAGCACCAATAGAAACACGTGGTTTATCTTTACGGTCTTGACGAGCCCATCCAAAGTAAGGTGTAACAGCAATGATACTCTTAGCTGATGCTCGTTTAGCAGCATCAATCATAAGAAGAAGTTCCATCAAGTTGTCTGAGTTTGGAAAGGTTGACTGTACTAAGAATACATCCCGACCACGGATGCTTTCTTCATAAGATACTGAGAATTCACCATCTGCGAAGTGAGTAATGTTCATATTACCCAGAGGACAATCCAGATGTTGACAAATTTTCTCAGCAAGATAACGGGAATTGGTTCCCGAAAATACCATAAAAGGTTTTTTTTCGCTCATTTTTGTTTAAGTTAGCCTGTTATACTTTAAACTGGTACAAATTTATGAAACTTTATGCAGACAAGAAAACTTATTTATAAAAAATGCTTTAGCTAAATTCTTTTTTCTTTGAAAAAACATGACTTTGCAGTATCTTTGCACCATCATGATAGATTATAAAAAAGAACTAAATGAAAGTCAGTATCAGGCTGTGACGTATTGTGATGGTCCTTCACTGGTAATTGCTGGAGCAGGATCTGGCAAAACTCGTGTGCTGACTTATAAAATAGCATATCTTTTAGAAGAAGGATATAGGCCTTGGAATATCTTGGCATTGACTTTTACGAATAAAGCAGCTAGAGAAATGAAAAGCCGTGTTCAGAAAAGAGTGGGTGAAACCCTTTCTTCTGGCTTATGGATGGGTACATTTCATAGCATTTTTGCAAAAATCTTGCGAATAGAGGCCTCAGTCTTGGGATTTACGTCTAATTTTACCATTTATGATGCGTCGGATCAAAAGAGCTTGATAAAGACTATCATTAAAGAAATGGGGTTAGACGATAAGACCTATAAACCGGGTTCTGTAGTATCACAGATTAGTAATGCCAAGAATCATTTGATTTTGCCTGATGCTTATGCTTCCAACCCAGAAATGATGGCAGCAGATCAGAAAAACAAAATGCCTCAACTGTCTGCTATTTACAGTCGATATTGGCAGCGTTGCAAACAGGCTGATGCCATGGATTTCGATGACCTTCTAGTCTATACATCCATGCTTTTCCATTACCATCCAGAGATATTAAAGAAATGGTCGGATCGTTTCCAGTATATTCTGGTTGATGAGTATCAAGACACTAATTTTGTTCAGCATAGTATTGTATGGCAATTGGCAAAAGAACATCAGCATGTTTGTGTGGTGGGTGATGATGCTCAAAGTATTTATAGTTTCAGAGGTGCAAGAATAGACAACATACTGGAATTCAGTAATAAGTATAAGGGTACAAAGATATTTAAGCTTGAACAGAATTATCGTTCTACAAAAACTATTGTTAATGCAGCAAATAGTTTAATAGATAAAAATAGTAGGCAGATTCATAAAGAAGTATTTTCAGAAAATGCTCAGGGTGAACCTATTCCGGTAATCATGTGCTATAGTGATTTGGAAGAGGCAGAGGTGGTAGGAAATAAAATCAAGGAACTACACAGGAAAGAGAATCTTTCTTACGATGATTTCGCTGTCTTGTATCGGACTAATGCCCAAAGCCGTTCATTCGAGGAGATTTTCCGTAAAAAAGGATTACCTTATAAAATATACGGAGGATTATCTTTTTACCAGCGTAAGGAAATAAAAGATGTGATAGCTTATTTTCGCTTGGTAGTAAATCCGAATGATGAAGAAGCCTTTAAGAGAATTATCAACTATCCTTCTAGAGGTATAGGTGATACTACTGTAGGAAAGATTGTCTCTATTGCTAATTTGAATAATATAAGCCTTTGGAAGGTATTGGAGTCCCCATCATATTACGGCTTGAACGTCAATAAGGGAACATTGCAGAAACTGAATGATTTCAGAAACTTGATTCAGGGTTTTATAGAAAATGTGGAAAAAGATGCCTTTGTATTGGGACAAGAAATTATTAGAGAAAGTGGCATCTTGTCCGAGATTTATTCTGATACTACTCCAGAGAACTTATCAAGACAAGAAAATCTACAGGAATTGGTCAATGGGTTGAACGATTTTGTAGAAATACATAGGGAAGAAGGCGATGAAGACTTGACATTGAGAAACTTTTTAGCAGAGGTTTCATTGTTGTCAGATCTGGATACAGACGATGGAGACAGCTCTGAAAAGATTACCATAATGACGGTTCATTCTGCTAAGGGCCTAGAATTCAATACAGTCTTTGTAGTGGGTATGGAGAAGGATCTTTTCCCTAGTACCTTGTCCATGAATTCTGTATCAGAACTGGAGGAAGAACGTCGTCTGTTTTATGTAGCTATTACACGTGCAGAACGTCATTGCTTCATTACGTTTGCCAAAAACCGATTTAAATATGGGCACCAGGAAATGTGTTCTCCAAGCATGTTCTTGAAAGATATCGATTCTCGTTATCTGGATGTTCCACAGGGAGGAGACAACAATATTCGGGAAGAAGTGAAACCAAGGTTCACGCGCCCTGTGACATCGTATGGAGAAAGCGGTAAACCTATCTTTATCAGGCAGAATACGACACGCCCTTTGCAAGGAGAAACCTTTACCCAGAGGGTTGTGCCTCCAGCTCCTCCTAGTGGTTTTAAGAAAGTCACCTCGGTCAATAAATCGGCTGTTTCTTCCGTGGGAGACCTGTCTGTAGGAAATCTGATTGAGCATGAGCGGTTTGGCATAGGTGAAATTCTCAGTATTGAGGGCAGTGGTGAGATGTGCAAGGCAAAAGTGAAATTCAGAAATGCAGGAGAGAAACAGTTGTTATTGAAGTATGCTAAATTTAAAATAATAGGTTAATGACAGATAGAATGTATAGTGGAATACCTACTCCATGTTATGTTATGGAGGAAGAAAAGCTGCGTAAGAATTTGAGTTTGATTCAAAGTGTGGCTAAAAGAGCCAATGTAGAAATCATTTTGGCTTTTAAGGCCTTCGCTTTGTGGAAAGCTTTTCCTATATTTAGAGAGTACATTCATCATACCACTGCTAGTTCTCTTTATGAGGCTATGTTAGCATATCATGAATTCGGGAGTAAGGCCCATACTTATTCCCCTGCATATACCGAAGAAGACTTTCCTTCCATCCTGAAATGCAGCAGTCATATAACGTTCAATTCTTTTTCCCAGTTAGAGAAATATTTTTCTCTAGTTAGGGAGTTTAATAAGAGCCACGAACCCGTGTCTTGTGGTATACGTGTCAACCCTGAATATTCTGAGGTGGAAGTGGAGCTTTATAACCCCTGTGCTCCTGGTTCTAGATTTGGGGTACGGTCTGTGGAAATGCCCGATGTTCTTCCTCAAGGGATAGAAGGTTTTCATTGCCATTGTCACTGTGAAAGTTCTTCCTATGAGTTGGAACGCACCTTGGTTCATTTGGAAGAAAAATTCTCAAAGTGGTTTCCACAGTTGAAATGGTTGAATCTAGGAGGAGGGCACCTCATGACCCGTTCCGATTATGATGTAGATCATCTGGTCAAGTTGCTGAATGGTCTTCATGAACGTTATCCTAATCTGCGCATCATACTGGAACCGGGTTCTGCATTTGCTTGGCAGACAGGACCTTTGGTTGCAAATGTAGTGGATGTTGTTTCTAGCTCAGGCATTCGTACAGCAGTGCTTAATGTGAGTTTTACTTGTCACATGCCAGATTGCTTGGAAATGCCTTATCAGCCTAAGGTTAGAGGGGCTGAGACCTTGGAGCCCGATGCTGTTAAAACAGCCTCACCCGAGGAACATGTCTATCGTCTTGGAGGAAATAGTTGCTTGAGTGGTGATTATATGGGAAGTTGGAAATTTGACCACGAACTCCAGGTTGGTGAACAGATTATTTTGGAAGACATGATCCATTATACTACGGTAAAGACGACGATGTTCAATGGTATTTCCCATCCAAGTATTGGAATCCTCCATACAGACGGCACTTTCGAGCTCTATCGTAAATTTACCTATGAAGATTATAAAAATAGGATGTGCTAGATAAAATTTTTGCAGAGGGAAAATTTTTAAGGAAAACGTTTGGAGGTTTAGAAAAAAGTCGTACCTTTGCAACCGCAAATCACGGAACAAGGTTTTCTTAGAAAGTGTTTGCGGCGTTCTTTTGCGGAAATAGCTCAGTTGGTAGAGCACAACCTTGCCAAGGTTGGGGTCG
>AUXO017137859.1_pt1 | contig 47621 bp, 78 predicted proteins | sample 768731 | NCBI WGS metagenome assembly AUXO01 (sample SAMN02715735, study PRJNA202380) | gut metagenome | biome: sheep rumen | host: Ovis aries | place: New Zealand: Palmerston North | reverse complement strand
GCTATAACAAGGCTAATGAATGGCATTATGTGAAAGACGGAGATTTACCGAAAGAAACAGGTTTACTTATAAGTAAAACACTTCTTTTAGTAACTAAAATGAAAGGCTCTGATTGTTTGTCTCTTGCACTTGGGGAATATAATTTTTCGACACAAGAGTTTAGTTATCAGCACATTGTTGGGCTTACAGATGTTATTGCTTGGAAAGAAATTGTACTTCCAAAGGAGAGTGAATAGAATGGATAAGCAAGATATTTTCTACTATGCAAAATTAAACGGTGTGCCTGTTTACTTTCAGCCAGAAGAAAACGAAATAGTTGGCAGGAATTGGTTCTGTAAATTACTTTTAGATATTCAAGAGTTTTTTGGATATTCAGAGTTCAGAATTGAAATTGAACACAAAACTATAACAAGAGAGGAGATTGAATAGAAATGAAATATACAATCATACTTGCTTTGTGTTTTGTAATCTCTATGCTTTGCTTTGGTATTGAAACAATGACAAGGTGTAAGGAAGTAGAACTTCAGTTACAGACAGAAAGATTTCTGAGAGAGCAAAAAGAACTTGAGTATGAAAAAGAAATAAGACTATTAAAACAAGATGTTTATATTTTACAAAACGGTTTCGATAAATAAGGGGGAACAAATGAAAATCGAAAGTGTTGTTGACGAAACTTTGTTTACAGCGAGGGTTGTAGACGTAAAGGTGAAAGTGTTGGAAGGGGGGACTCTGCCTTCTTACAAGAGATTTGGTGATGCTTGTATGGACTGTTGTGCAAGAACCAACATTACAATTGAACCGGGGCGCAGAAGATTAGTGCCACTTGGCTTTGCAATGGAACTTCCTTGGGGATATGAAGGTGTTGTTCGCCCAAGAAGCGGATTGACGTCCGATGAAGTTGATGAAGCAATTGGCACTATTGACGCTAACTATCGTGGCGAAGTGAAGGGGTGTATTATTAATAACACTGACGAGACTTTGTATATCGAAAAGGGTGATAGAATCTGTCAGTTGGCTATCCGTGAAGCACCCTTAATTAAGTGGAAGGTTGTGACTGCTCTTTCCGAAACAGAGCGTGGAGAAAACGGCTTTGGTTCATCAGGAGTAAAATGAAAGACATAGAGTTATATAACGGAGACTGTATTGAAGTTCTTGGTAGCCTGTGTGATACACACTTGAGGGGGAGGGTAGACTGTATAATTACAGACCCGCCTTACAATATATCAAGAGAAACAAACTTCTCTACAATGGCAAGTGGTTCAAGAAACGGAATGGATTTTGGTGAGTGGGATAAAGGTTTTGATATAACAAAGTTTATATCCTATGCTTCACCTTTATTAAAAGAGAATGGCAATATAGTTATTTTCAATGCGTGGGAGAACTTGGGTGATATTAAGCACGTATGCGAACGAAACGGCATATTCATTAAGCGTTGTCTTGTATTAAACAAATCTAACCCCGCACCATTTAATCGTGACAGACTGTTTGTAAATGACGTAGAGTTTGCTCTTTGGGGAGTGAAGAACTCAAAGGGCAACCCGACCGGTTGGACATTTAATAGACAAGACATTTTTGAAAAGTGTTGTATACCCGCTACTGTTCAAAGCAGTGAGTTACACCCCACAATGAAAGACGTAAATGTTATATTAAAATTAGTGAAAATACTTACTAATGAAGGCGACTTAGTGCTAGACTGTTTTATGGGGAGTGGCACAACCGGAGTTGCGTGTAAGATTTTGCAAAGGAGATTTATAGGAATTGAGTTAGACAAACATTATTTTGAAGTAGCAAGCGACAGATTATCTAAGTCTGTACAAATGGAACTTTTTAATTAACGGAGCAAATATGAGATTTAGAGTTTTGAACAGAGACCCTCTGTATGATTACAGAGAAGCGTGTAAGATTACACAGGGTATTGACTTGGAGTTACAGAATACATTCTTTACTCCAAAAGATAATGATATGACTGCGTTTTGGATAAAGCAGATTGTTGCCAATCATTCTACCTTGCGTTCTGTGCATTTCAGACTTGTAGACACAAGACCGAAGTCTGTGATTATGCAGATTATCAGAGCAACAAAGGGACACCCACAACCAGAAGTTCAATCTAGCAGACCCGATTGGACAGGAGTAGAGCGTTCTTTTGACCCATACGAAGATAAACTTTTTATGCAAGACCACACCGCAGAGAGTTTTATCGAAATGGCAAAGCAGAGGTTGTGTGAAAAGACTGAGAAACGCACAAGAGATTTTATGTGGGAAATGGTAGAAACGCTTAAAGAAGATAAAAGACACCCTTTCTTACAAGCGGTTGGATATTGTTGTCACCCTAACTGTTGGTGGCACAATGGCAAGTGCCCCGAATTAAAGAGTTGTCACGAAGGAATCACAAAACTTTCTGACAGTATTATCAGACAGTACAAGGAGGATTTATGACAGTTGCTAGATGGGTACACTTTATGAAAACTATAATTGAAATACTAAAGAATGCAAATTGTAGTTTTTCTTATAATTATAATACTCAGAAAATAACAACAATAAGTGGAGAGGATATAACACCACATTTATTTGCGGTGTTTGAAAGAATTGACGAAATAAAAGATGAATATTGGAGAGAGAAGGTTGCCAAGTCTTTTAATATTCCTGTTGATGTGCTATTCCCAAAAAAGGAAAAGATAGGCAAGTACAACTTTGTTCTCGACAAAAAGCCAAAGGTTTATATCTCCGGTCCAATCACAGGAAAGGACGAGAAGGAGTATAAAAACGACTTCAACAGTACAGAACTGTGGCTCACAGGACTTGGCTATGATGTTGTAAACCCTGTCTCTGATGGTATTGTTGAAGGTTGGGGATGGTCTGATTATATGCGTAGAGACATTAAACAACTATGCAGTTGTGACTATATCTACTTCATAAAAGGTTGGGAAAACAGCAAGGGTTGTTGTCTTGAATACAATATTGCTTTCCAACTTGGTATTAAAATATTATGCCTTGACGAAAATGGTAAAGCGGTATAATATATTTTACAAGGAGCGTAATTATGGAAATCTTAAATCTTATTAGTTATGGTAGTGCCCTTATGTTCTTAGGGCTTGTGCTTATATTCGATATTGCTGTGATTGTAACTAGCATTTATTCTCTGTTTCAGAAGAAAATCAAAGGCGGAATATTGGCAAAACTTCTTATAGTTTTAGTAAGTGTAGGGTTGTGCCCTTGGATTCTACGGATAATACTTTTCTTTTTGACAAAAATGGGGTTGTAGTATTATGAGAAGACCTAGGTATATGGGTGCTAATAAGTACCACGCCACCAAGATTGACAGTGCTGACGGCAAGTTTGATAGTGCATTAGAGTACAAGAGATGGGTTTATCTAAAGACCCTTGAAGCAGAAGGTACTATCAAAAACCTAGTCCGCCAAGTGCCATACACACTTATACCTACTCTGTATAAAGACGGAAAGGTTTTGTATAGAGAATGTAAGTATGTGTCAGATTTTGAGTATGATATGGTTTCAACCGGAGAACATATCGTAGAAGATGTAAAGGGTATCGTTCTTCCAATCTTTAAGATTAAGCAGAAACTTATGTACGACAAGTTTGGTGTAGAAGTGAGAATCGTGAAGAAATGGTAGTCAAGACAAGAAGTGGTCTTCCAATGTCAGAAGAAAGTCTAGCCGAGTGGCAGAAGGCTTTCTCTGATATTGAAGAATCTATAGCGTTGGTTTATGAAAACGGAGTTGATTTATGATAAGTAATCTTATTGGAATCGGTGGTGTTCTTTTAATGATATTTGGAAGTTTAACTGTAGTTTTTGGCTTTCAGTTACATAAAGAGGCTATCAGAGAAATAATTTTTGAACGGTGGTATATCGGTTGGAAAGACTTTGTAGTTTTTACACTTATAGCACTGTTTGTTGATATTGTGGGGGCTTCTCTTTTTTTGTTGGGTAATTTTGTATTGGAGCATTATTTATGACCTATACAGTATTAGAGACATTCAAGAGTTTGTTCTTCTCTTCGGGAGAAAAGTATCTGTCTGACGGTAATGAACAGGTAGGAGTCCCAATGACTTCGGACTACTCAAAGCATTTGTCGGGAGATTGCAGGCTTTTTGTATCAACAGAAAATACAAGGTTTTCTATTGCTGAAATCAAAAGCGGAACTCTACCAAGGGATACTCCTTTAGTAGAGTTTAGAAGGGGCAGAATGAAATACGTCTGCCTTTTCTTGCGAGATAAATACACAGATGCTTTCATTCAGTTGAAGAGAGTTGCAGACTATTACAATATTAAAATCGAAAAACCCGAGTATTATGAGTTGCCATTCTTCTGTGCGACACTTGACTTTGCTCCGGTTGACGACAGCGGAAAGCATTTTGATTATATCGAAGACGCTTTACAGTATTGTTATAAGAAGTCTGTAACAATAAAGAATATTGACTTTTGGGAAAAGGGTTTGCCATACGCTGACGCTCCTTTCTGTGTTCAGTCATATTTCCTTGTGAATAACACACTGCCCGATTTTGCAGAGCCTTACCTTGATGCTAAGGGATTGCCTATTGAGAACAAGGAAAGAGCAGAATGGTGGAAGAAAAACAGTGCCCCTTTGAACTGCAAAAACTGTTGGTGCAATGCGGAAAAATGTGCGGGAAGGAAGTATGGGTTTACAGGTAATGAAATACCCGAAATAGAGTTTGGAGAACTTGTGCAATACACAGAAGAACCTGTGTTTTACGAATGGGTCGTAAACGGCTCTACACTGCGTTTTGACAACGAGATTGATATAATTCACCAAGACAGGTTCTTGAGGCTCTGTATGCGAAGCCTAGGCACGTTACCAAGGAAATTAAAGAACAGTACTTGGTTGCGTATAATAAATAAGGCTCTTGCCAATATGAAAGTGATAGGGGAGCAGGATACAGCAAAACTAAACATTGACAATCTGAACAAGATTATCGTTGAGGATTTGAAAGATAGAGTTCTTGTTTCTTCTTACTTTGAGTACGAGAGACTTATGCAAGGGTACATCTACCTAGACCCTGCTACGTCTAACTTTATAGTCCACGCTTCTGCTTTCTGCTCTTATCTGACAGGAAGGTACAAAGATATAAGAGTAGACAGTATGAGCGAGTTCTATTCTGTTATGAAACACTTAGGCTTTAAGGTTCGTAATGGAGAAGTAGACGGATATAAATGCTCGTTCCTTTACGTTCGTAGCAGATACCTTTTCAAGAGTGAAAACGATTGGAAAGAATATATGTTGGAAGTATCGAAAGACACTATGTGGGAAGAGAACTTTCGTGCTTTTCTTCTTGGCGAAGATGTAGAGCAGGAAGATATTCCTAATGAGATAAAAGAAGAAATATTGGACAGTGCTACAGTTTTCTTGGATACAGAAAAAGGATTGTAGTATGAACGATATGGAAAGATGGTTGTTAGATTGGAGGAAGACAGCGATGGAAAAAGAGAAGTTTGACGAAATGGTTCAGTACTTTGTGAAAATGGACAGTGGTAACAGAACGTTTACAGAAGCCTACAAAAAGGGAGAACCTTATTATTTTAAGAGACACAATAGTTTGATTGTGCCTTCTGAAATGATTAACAGTTATTTCGGCTGTGCAAAATACCGTATGAGTGCCGAAATTGTAGAAATCCTACAAAAATTCGGTGCTCGCAGGGCTTACAGACAGATTTACGAAGGCGGAAAACAGTCTTCTGCAATTCTTGTGTGGGTCTTTGAGGTATGAAAATAACTGTAATATTCGGAGTGCCCGGTTCGGGAAAGACGACTTGGCTTGCAAATAAGTATGCAGAACTTCTGAATACTTACGAGCCAAGTGACATTGTTTTTCTGTCATATACAAAAAGACAGGTTACTCACGGAAAGCGTAAGGTAAAGGGAAAGACCCATATTAATATGAGTAAACTTACGTCTTTCCAAACTGTACACGCACTGTCTAAAAAATCATACAAAAAGAATTATGAAGTCCTTGATGATATAATCGGATTCAAAATGTCAAAGTTTCTTGATGTAGATATGCTTCCTGTTATTCGTGGAATAAATTATATGAAGAACACAATGACAGATAATGACGCAGTTGGTGCAAACAAGGCGGGTATGGATTTACAGACTTTTCAAAAGAGAAAGTTCTTTTATGAATCTGTAAAAAGCGGTCTGTCAAACTACGAACAAATGATTGACTTTGCAGACATGATAGAGAACGCAATAAATACAAACTACAAGAATCCTGCCAAGGTTCTTATTCTTGACGAAGCACAAGACTTCTCTCCTTTACAGTGGAGAGCAATCTATTCTGCCTTCAAAGACGTAGAAGAAATGTACGTGGCAGGCGACCCTATGCAAGCCTTGTACAGATTTTCGGGCGGGTTTTCTAATTATATGTACGAAATGCGTTGTGATGAAACAATCATTCTTGATAAGTCTTACCGCTGTTGTAAACCGGTTGCTGATATGGCAACTCTTATTTCAAGGAGAATGGAAAAGCATACAGAGTTTATTGTGCCTAAACCAATGCGTGACTGCTTTGCAGTGTTCTATCCCGACAAGAACATATTCCCTTTATTCTCTGCTGTGAACTACTCACGAAGGCACGGATACAAGGTAATGATACTTGCCAACACTTATTACCAACTTGAGTTGACCAAAAAGAAGTTGTTGGGTAAATATCAGAACTATCCGCACCATTTCTTCGCAGGAAGAAAAAGAGAGTTTTATAGGGGTGGTGAAAAGAACGCCTTGATATTCTCTACAGTACACCAAGCAAAAGGACAGGAAGCAGATATAGTTCTCTATAACTGTTCGTGTGGAAGTGTAGACGAGTTTACTGATTTTGGTACTAAGAAAGAAAGATTAGACGACTATTGGAAATTGGTTTACACAGGTATAACAAGAGCAAAAAGAGGGTTAGTAGTTTTTCAACTTACCAACCCTACTGTAGACGAGCCGAACTGTCTTGATACGTTATATTACTGTAAGTTCAATTACGATAAGTACAAGGAGTGGTTTGCCAAAAAAGGCAATACTAAACACCTTGAAGAATATGTACAAGGAGAATAAAAAATGAATAAAAGATTATACTTTATTTTTAATCAAATGAAACAAAGATGCTATAACCCAAAGAACAAACGATATAAAAACTATGGTGGTCGTGGCATTAAGATTTGCGATGAATGGCTTAACAATCCAAACCTGTTTTTTGACTGGGCTTTATCGAGTGGATATAACGACACCTTAACAATCGACAGAATTGATTGTAATAAAGGATATGAGCCGAATAACTGTAGATGGGTTACTCAGAAGTTTCAACAGAATAACAGAACAAATAATAGGATAATAACATATAAAGGAAAGTCCCAAACTTTAAGCCAATGGTGTGAAGAACTTGGAATACCTTATAGTAAAATGAAACATCGAGTTAATGAGATGCATTGGTCAATAGAAAAGGCTTTTGAAACAAAGAACAATCCAAGAGAGGTTGTTATATCTTATAAAAATAAAACACAGTCTATTTCAGATTGGTGCAAAGAAATTGGTATTCCATATTGGAAGTTACAACAAAGGCTCAAACGAGGTTGGACAGTCGAGAGAGCCTTTGAAACACAATAATTATTTTTCTATAAGATAATACTTGGAAACACGACCTTCTGCTACACATCTTGAGTAGGTAATACTGTTGTAATTTTTTAGTACAAAATGAGTATTTCCATCAATGGTGTAGCGGATAATATAATATCCGTTGTAGTCTTTAGGCAGTTCATCAACCTTTTTAACGTGATAACATTTACAGCCGAGAGCGTTTAATAACTTATCAGCGTCAAAAACGTAAAACATATTCTTAAAAGATTTTGGTCTCTTCCAATCGTAGTCAATGATTTTGTTGTCAATCATTTTTTTTGCAGTTTTGATAAGGTCGATTTCCTTTCCTGTGATTTCTTCGGCTATGGCACAGAGACAGATGTAATAGCAACCGTCACTTCCAAGACACCAAGCCAAATCCTGTATTGCAGGTATTTTTGTAATCTTCACTGTTTTTCTCCTTTTTCATACAAACGTTTGATATCGTTGTAATCATCTTCGGTTTCTTGTATTCTGATTGAATATTCCGCAAGTCTTACTAACCACTGATTATCAACAGTTGATGTGTTATCACCATTGTCCTCAATCATATCTGCTAAAGGAAACGTTGGAAAGTCAAGGTCTGGCACTACAAACTTAGTTACTGTGTTACTTACGCAGGATGTTAATAGCATTAGCAACACTATCACCGCTATGCAAGTTATTAATCTTTTCATCTGCTTTCTCCTTGTTTTCCTTTTTAATTTTGTATGCTTCTGCAAGTTTTGAATACTCTTCCTGCAACTGCTCAATCTTAATACGCTCTGTTTCATATCGGCATTTGTATTTTTTACACACCTTACCAAATATAAACAGTGTAATACACAATAGAACAACAAGTACTACCAAACCAATAACAACGTAAATCATAAAGTCTCCTTATTCTTCTTTTGAAGGTTCGTTTTTTACAGGCTCTTCGGGAAGAGGTTTGTACAAATGTTTTTTGTAAAACCACTTGAAATGTCGTGAAATATGACAAATCTTTTTTCCTTCAGAATATACATCAACTGACAATATGTCGGGGTGCATATCCTTTTTGCTACTAATAAGATATTTTTCTGTTTCAAATACCTCTGTAGTTTTGTGGACCGTTTTTACTTTTACTGTAACCATATATTTGCTCCTTTTCTATTTATATTATGCGGTTCTTTCCCAACAATACTTTACAACGTATGGTGGCATATTATCATGGGCTTGACCACCACCTGTAGCAACCGATGTTACTTCAGTTCCTGTAAATGTATGATTATGTGCAGTTCCTGTAAATGTACTAGATACAGTTCCTTTAGCGGTTACTTTATGTGTATGGTCTTGCGAGGCATTTCCTGATGAACCCGAATGATTATTTACTGTTACTCCAGAACTAACTGGATTTATAACTGTTGTTGCACCGTTTCCTTGTTCCATCACAACATGCTGCCCATAAAGTTGTGCGCTTGGTCCTTTAGGATAATAACCCGGTGCGACTGCGGTATGTCCGTGATTAATTGTATGTGTATGACTTTGACTTTGACCATTACTTGTGACCTCAGTTCCCGTAAACGTACTAGATATTGTACCACTTGCAGTTTTATTACCAATTGTACCACTTGCGGTTACTTTGTGTGTATGGCTAGGGATTTGCTGTTCTGTAAGTGTTACCGTTTTACTTCCACCTGTTGCGTTTAAGACATCACTGTCACCCTTCGCCCAAATGAAGCAGTTTTTTATCTGAACCCAAGTACCGCCAAAAAGTTCATTAGGGTCTCCACCATCATTTGGTGCTTTTCCTGTCCAATATATAGAACCTACAGGGTACATTAAAAGTGCTAGATAGTTTGGATATTTGTTTTCAAACATATCTTTCAACTGACCGATTGTTGGGTCTGCTTCTGTACCACTAGGAGTTTCTGAAACAAGAGAGAGAAGTTGTGAAAGTTCGTTAAAGATGTTTTTTACATATACATTTACCTTGTTGAAACGACCGGTAAATTTATTCATAAACCAATTCCACCACTGAGCAGGAAGAGTCTGAATAGGTTCTACACCTCTGTTGTATTCTGTGGAAGAAGGTTCTGCAATATACTGAGGATTTAATGGATTACTTGCGTAGTTACCATTTGTAAACTGTGGAACTGCATTGTTAAAGTCCGATGGGCTAAGCATTTTTTTTCTCCTTTATTTAAGACCAATTTTAATTGCGACAAAAGCCACAATTATAGAAACAACGGCTGAAATTAGTGGATTCAACCATCGGTCAATGTTTTTAGATTTTTGATTTTTCATTTGAGTAATTTCATCTTTTAAGTCAACATTCTGTTTTTCAAGAGTAGAAATCCTCATCTCTTGAGCCTGTGTTTGTAATAGCAAATCTGTAACGGTGTCCAATTTCTTCTCAATTTGGGTTAAGCGATAATCAATTGTCTCTTCATTCATTATTGCTCTTCCTTTGCGCAAATCTGCTTCTGCCATACATTACCACCTATATAGGCAATACCTGTGGTGAACAACAGAGTAGCAAGTCCTGTAAAGCCATCGGGAATATCTTTTCCTGTAAAAGCACAGAATCCCGAGATACCTATAATTACTGTACCGACAGTCATAGCCCATACTGTAACTATCCATTTTCTTGAAGTTGCCTTCTTTTTCTTCTTGTCCTCTTCCATTTTGCTATCCCAAAATAAAAAAATAAGATAGCGGGGAAATCCCCGCATATCTTTTACTCTACTACGAAACGAGCCTCGTATTCGAGTGTTGTCGGTGTAGTTCCCGCATAAGAAATTGTTGCTTCATAACTTTCATCAGTAGACTGTAACTCGTCTCCGAGATACCAACCACTGAATGTAAAGCCTTCAACAGCAATTGCAGTAAACCAAACTTTGTCACCATTTTCAACAGAAGTAATGTTATAAGGTGTAGCCTTACAACCGGCAGAAACCGCACCTGTGCCTGTAACTGTAGTTTTAATTGCAATTGCAGGAGCAGGAATTGCTACCTTAATGTTTGTAACTGTTCTCTGAATAAGACTAGGTTCGTCAGCCTTTGCTTCTGCTAATGCAACAATAGCATCTGCAAGAGTTTCAGCGGCTACAGACATATCTGTTGAGTCAGCATAACTTGCCTTATACTGATTAAGAGATGTGATTGTTGCCATTTTAGTTCTCCTTTACAAACTTGGAACAAATCTCAACAATTGATGTTTCTGCAACAGGAATTGATGCAAGAATAGCAGGCATACATGGTGGCTCAACAAGAGCAACGGTTGCCGATGCAATTGCACAAATACCGCCTGTAACGCCAACTATAAAATTAAAAACCTTCTTAGACATATTAATGCCCCCTTTGTTTTTATTTTATAGACAAATATAAAATCTGTCTACAATTATTCAACTTCTATAACAATCACTACATCACCTGCACCTGCAAAATGAGCCTCAAGAGCAATTCTTATTTCATTTTCATACTGTGCAAGTGAACTATCAAGAGTAATCGTAAAGACTGCTTTTTTGTGTACTATACTGTAAACAACAGTATACCCTGTACTTGAGCCTGTTACTTCTTCTATAATTCTTTCAATCTCGGGAACTGTATAAACGTCATCAAAATAAATTGATACATCTACATAAATATATGGCGGAGTTGTAAAAATGTTGTTGAATGCAAGTTGTAAATACTCTTTATAATCTGCGGATGTAGCCGCCAAATATATAACAATGTCATTTACAAGACCGCCTCCTGTGTGATGTGTAATAGCAAATCGAGTAGAATCTAGGAACACTTTCAAAACTTCTGCTATATTCATAAGCGAATGTGTTCTTTTTAGTAAAGAAATGGCATAAAGATACATCTTGTAGAGAGAGTCAGAAACCGGAATGTTTGTTGTATCTGCATAAATGTCATCAAGAACACCACCATCATTTCTATCATATTCTACACCATCAATAGTTATTGTGTCGCTAGTTGAAAATCCATGTGTCTTTCCATCGAGAAGAAAGTCAAGACTATCAAACTCAAAAACTGCCTCCGGTTTGACTGTATAAGGGCGTGGGAATCCTATTACAGTACCAAGTCTATCGAGCCATTCACCATACAGAGAGTCAATGCTAAACCTTGACAAGAAGTCTAAAAACTCTTGGTCTGTTTCATAAACATGGTCTATTCCAAGACCAAAGGCTTTTGCTATATCTCCTTGTATTTGCCTAGCAAGGTATGGAAACTTATCGTTTTGTACATCGACTTCAATTGCCATATCCTCTCCTTAAATAGCGTTCACAAAAATATTTTCGTTATTGAAAACGCAATATTCTGTTGGACTAATACTGCTTATCATTCCGGTTGGAGTGTTAACACTACAGTCTATTATAGTACCGTATCCAAGGTTCTGAACCCACTCAGAAACCATTTGAGAAGTTACGTTTTCACCGCAAGCAAGAGTTCCGCTGTGAGCAGAAATAGCATTTTTTACAGCACCTTCTGCACCAACTGCCATATCTGAACTTTTCATAGTAACGTAGATTTTTACAGGTGCTTCTTCTGCATAATCAAAGTTCAAAGACAATGGCTGTTGTCCTAAAACACAGAGTTCTTGCTGAGCACCCACTGTTGCAGGAACATCAAGATATTCATAGAAAGTGTCTGCCACTCTACCTGCGAAGTCATATCCTTTTATAGATATGTAAGCCTCTCTAGGTGGAATCGTTACAGAACCAAACTCACTATTTCCAACTGCAACACAAGTCAAACTGAGTTCTCCCGAGTATGTAAAGTTAGTTCCGCTTGCAACTGTAATATCTTCATTAAGAACCGAGTGAAGAACAACGGTTTTGTGCTGACCGCTTTCTAGGTCTATGCTATTAAGCAACTCCCATTCTTTGTTATTTGCGTCATCCGTGAATCTAGTTCCCGCCTGTACAGTAACATCTCCGTCACCTGTATTTGTAATAGAAACTTGTATTTTTGTTGGTGTGCCACTTCCAATTGTTAGACTGTTTACAGAACTTGAGTTGAACCAAATAGTACAAGACTCGATACCGCCAAGAAGTTCAATTGCATTTTTTGCTTGGTTTATAAAGTTTGTTGCATCTTCGCACTGCGAGATTCTGTTTCGCAAACTTGAAATTGATTCAATGTCAGAACCGCCCGAACTGCTTGTACTAGATTCACAAGCAATAGATAAACTACCTTGATAATAAAACGTTGTATTAGCAGGTAAGGAGAACTCACCATCTACTGTTGTATACAGTGTAACATATTGCTGTCCATTTGAATCAACATCTATTCTTTTATTCAAAACCCAACTGTGGTTAGTATATGTTTCTGTGAACACAGACCCAATTGGTATTTCAATAGGGTTTGATTCAAGGTTTGTAATAAGAATCGTTACATGGGAAGGTGTTCCATTTCCTCTCTTAATTCCCGCAATAGACGCAAGAACAAGAACTTGGTCGTCTTCACAACTTTGTGGGTCTAATGCAGAATATGCCTTTGCAAGTTTTTCCTGCCAAGAAGTATGCAACTGACCGCATGCCAAAGCAAACAGCCAAGCAGGATTTGCAACATTCTGTTCTAACTGAGCAATCTCCGAACCTGTAGAGTCCATGATGTTGTTCTCGTTAAGAAGTTCGTTTGTTCTATTGATTATTGCAACCGCATTGTTATACGGTGTGTCTATTCTCTTTACTATATCCATTATACTTTTGTGACCTCCACCACAACTTTACCATCTTTGTCTGTATATTTTGGCAGATATGATAAACCACCTGTCATATCAATTATTGACTGTCTTACCTGTGAATTAAGAGCCTGTGGAGAAATCTGATTTGTCATAAGTTCAACCCACTGATTTCCAACAGAAGGGTCTTGTGGCACAGTCCCACGCTGTAAATAAGTTGCAATATAAGAGCGTTGTTCAACCGCTTGATTATGGTCTACTATTTCGAGAAAACCTTTTGTTACTTTGAAATCCCACAGAGCAAGTTTATCTACCTCTGTGTCAATATTTGTCATAGCAAAATCCATACGTTTATATTCCTATGTTATTATATTTTCGTCAAGAAGAAGAGCCGTCTCCGTGTTTAATTTTATCATTTTCAATTTGTGAAAAATCCTCTTTTTGTGTATACGCTTCTATAGAAGCAATAATTCCCGCCTTAAATGAAGCACCACCATCTTCGGGAGTTACAGTAGCGGTTTTAATTCCATTTATTACAGAGTCTAGTCTACCTGTAAGTATATCCAATTGTTTTTTTAATTCGGGAGTTTTACACAGACCGCCAAAGCTATCTCCATCTAACGTAACTGTTTTTTTTGAGTCAACAGAAACGTCTCCTTCTGTTTCTACAGAAATATCTCCTTTTGTTTCAACAGATATTACACCTTCTTCATCAATTTTTATTGTGGTTTTTACATTATCGTCACTCTCGTCTTTGATAAGAATACCACACATATTTATATTGCCATAAGGTAAATAACAAGCCTCTCCTTTTTGTGGCTGTCTATTGTATTCTATTGTTTCAATAAAATCTTTCGGACAAAGCAACAGAACGTTATCTCCAACCGCAGGAGTAATGAGAAGTTTACATTTTGTAGTACCTATGTGCAGAAGCCTTACAGCCTGTATTACACTCTTCTTTCCCGAGTTGTTAGTGTAATAAAGGTTTACATCTACATAATTTTCATCGTGAACTTTGGTAATCACACCGATATTTATATAATTTGTAGAGTTTATAAAGCCCCTTAATGCTGTATTAATAGGCATTTGCTGATTGGCTATATCTTTTATTGCGCTCTCATTCATAAATAGCAGTCTCCTTTTTAGACCAAGCCTGTGCTTCTACGCTTTCGTCAACAGGACCTTGTAACTTCATATAACTGTCTTCTGTAGTTGAAAACAAATATTCTATCTTTCCTGTATTTCTAAAAACAACAGGTTTGTCATCGTTGAGATAGTGGATAATTCGGCTACCACCTCTAGCGTTTTTAGAAGAACCAAACTTCTTACCCATAATAGCGTTGCTCTTAATTGAAACGTGGCATCCCGGTGTAATTCTATCATCAAATATAGTTTCTACATAGATAACACATTCGCTACGAGTTGCACTTTTTACAAAATTAAGCGGAACTACAGGGGATTGTTTTTCCGAAACCGATACTCCGCCTAAGACTGTGTATGTATTTGTTTTCACGCTTACATAATTATTGTTGTAAAAATCTTCAAAAGTGCTTTCTGTGTATCCTTCTGAGATTGCTATGTCTTTCCAATCCTTTGGAACAGGTGTTGAAACTCGCATAGAACCTCTGTCTATAACAATCTTAAATCTGCTATAAGAAAATCCATTTTGAGACGTCTCTGATATTTTACCATTCAACTGACGGATAAAATCTCCAATAGAGTATTCTCCCGAAGATAATAACACAGGAAGGTCTTCGAGCGGTTCATCAATTTCAAGGAGAGAAATCTTCAACAGGTCGTATAAATCGTTTTTGTCTCCTGCTTTTGTATTCTGTGTAATACCTTCGTTATAAATCGAGATAAGTTCTTCACAAAGTTTCTTCAAAGGAACTTCAGAACCTTTTTTATTTTTTACGTCAGTAATTAAAGTGTTTGCGTCAACTCCCGCCTGCAGAAAGTTTGCAGACCCACCCGAAATATATAACTTTGTGTTATACATAGTAGTATCTTTTGAAGCGACAACACATTGAAATCGGATACATCTATTAGGCGGTTCTTTTTCTTGGTCTGCGTAAAGAACTCTATATAATACGGTATGACCATTTTTTAGTTTTTGGTTTACAACGGTAGCAGTTACAGTTTCCTCTAGTCCCGAATAATACATTCTTGCTTTGATAAATCCAACGTATGCAACATCTACATCAAAAGCCATGTTCTGAATTGATATGTATGAGTCAATAGCGTATCCGCCTTCGATGAAAATACCTTTAATTGTTATAGTTGGTTTCAGACCATGTGCAGGCGTCTTTAATTTTCCGATATAATTCATATCGGTGTCGTAAAAGGTCAAGTCTATGCAACGGTCAAAATAGTATCCTATTTCTCTTGCTGTTTGAAAATCCATCTTCTACTTCCTTAAAACGAGAACGTTTGAATACGGCATTGACATAGACAAGTCAGTGTCGTTTATATTGTCATTAAGAATAGCAAAAGCAAGTTCTCCCATAGCATTAAACAAGGTGTTGTAGTGGATAATTCCACGTATTTCTTCACTGAGATTTTTTAATACATAGAACCAGCAAGCCTGTTCTTTTGAATAAAAAATCTGTAGTTCATAATCTGTACTTCCTGTATTAAGCGAGCAAGAAACATTCTTTTTTACTGTGATTTCGCCATTGTCAAGTTCATTTAACATTCCGTAAAATGGTGTATCAGCAATAAGGAATGAAGAGTGAAACCCTTTGTCGTTTGCTACAATCTCTTTGATAACCTTCTGCTGAGAAGTAGAATATTCTGATAAATCTGCCATATAAACTCCTTAGAATACCAACGAACGAAGTGCTGTTCTACCAAGTTTTGAAGCGGTATAAACAGTATTTACTCCGCCAACTGCTGTTTGACTTCCTTGTTCATCTCCTGTTAATGCCAAGAACCTAAACTCTTGTATTTCTAAATCTAACTCTACAAAGTTGTTATTCTCTGCTACTGTTTTAACATTATAACTCTTAATTAGGCAAGGTACAGTTTCTCCTTCTCTTGTGTTAAACTTAAAAGGTCTTCTCGCTTCTGATATATACTGAAGTGTCTGTTTGAGAACTCCGTTTAATGTTTGAGTTCCAAACTTACTTCTGAAAGACTGTAATGTTGCTTCGGGTAAATATCCGTTTATAACATGACCAATTGAAGTGTTCATGTTAAGACCTGTGTATCCGTGTATTCTCCACTTGCGAGGGTTTACAACAATATTATCTGCAACCTTCACAAGAGCACCTGCAACATCATCCCCCGGAGTAGCATCTTTGGAAGAGTCACTTCCAATTCCACCTACAAGAACCTGTTCACTAATGTCATTACTTCCACTTTCTTCATACACATCAGGATATAGTGGAATGCCAAATTTGAACATATCCAACAACTGAATGACAACTGCAAATACTTTTTCACGGTTTGACAGTTCATCTGCACTTTTCCTAGAAGCGTATAATCCACCGATTGTTGGAAGGTTAAAATACTGACCTGCACCAACAAGGCTTGGAGAAGTTAATGTTTTGAGTCCACTAAGTCCATTCATATCTACTCCTTAATTCATATCCCATACAAGAGAGTATGTGCCAACTTCTTTGTCATATTGGTCTTTCACTCTTAGTTTTACTTCTACCTCTCCTGCATCTATGCGGTTATTGTGATTTTTGTCACTCCAAGATGGCTGAATGTCAAATGTATTGTCTGCAACTTGAGGTGCTTGTCTTTGCATTTCACTCATAAAGTTTAAGAACTCTTCCGGTGAACTATAGAAAGCAGGATTTGTGAAGTATTTGAATACATTCATTCCTGTTCCATAGTCTAAAGCACCACCTTCTGTAAACGCTTCTGTAAATGCGTCTTTTGCCTTTCTGTTATGTTCAAGGAAGAACTGATAAGCCTTTACCTTTTGTGCTTCATCCATTCTTTCGGGGTGATAGAAAAGATTATTAACATCAGCATTCCACCAACTTAAATCGGTTTCATTAGCACCCTGCATCTTAAACGCTTCAAAGCCTTTGTATACTCTTCCTTTTGCGTCTTTCCAAGTATAATTTGCTAACGCTCTTTCTACGGGGTTTTTAGAGTTAGGGTCAAACTTACCCTTTATCATTGACTTGCCTACTACATCTTCAACCGCTTTGATACCCATGTTCTCAATATCAGAAGCATTGTCTGCTTCAATCTGAGAAAGATACATAGCCTCAAAAATATCATAGACATTCTTACTCTTCATGTCGTTTGCAACACGCTGAGCCTTATTTTCAAATTTATCTTTTTGGTCTTTACTTTTGTTCTGACTGTATACACCGTAGGCGTTTCTTCCCTGTGTAAGAGAAGCAACAGAGGTTTTGAAAGCAATTTCGTCATTTGCGTTCTTAGTACCTTCTACTTTGTTTATCTTCTTGTTTATCCAATTTACAAGAATAGCCAAACCATCTGTAAACTTTGAGAAGGCAGGAGAGAGTTCCTGTACTAATGTATTTTTCAACTGCTGTAAAGCATTATTCAAGTTTGAAAGAGAGGTTACAGCCTTTGTTGTTGCTTCTGTCAGATTTCCCGAAGGAATAGCAGAACCACCCTGTTGCATAATTCTTTCTGCAAGAGTAAGTTTAAGGTCTGTAGCGTCTATTTTAAGGTTCTTATTAGCGTTTGCAACAATTGCGTTTACTAATTCGTCACCAAGAATATTCTTTAATGAGTCTATTACCTGTCCTTTTGTAATCTCGTCTGCTTCGGCAAGTTTAGAGATTTGTTTCTCTACCTTGTCCATCATATCAATCTGAATATCAGTTGCAGTTTTTCCTTCTCTTTCACCTGTGAGAAGACCTGCTACAGAAAGGTCAATGCCAAAGAAATCTTTCAAACGCTGAACGTCTATTGTTGTTCTAGCATCTACGTTTCTTCCCGACATGGCGGCAGTCCACATTTCGGTCATCTTACTAGAAGCGTAATCAAGACCTTCTTTGCTTACAGGGGTATTTTGACCCATATTACGAACGCCTGCGTAAAGCAACGCTCTTGTTTTATCGGAGTTTGCACGTAAAGCACCTTCGGGGTCGATAGAGAAGAAGCCATGTTCTTCATTGAGATTGCTGTTTACCCCCGACACGGATTCTGTTCCAAATCGCCAAAGTTTTGCAAGACCGGAAATAACTTTTCTTATAGAGTAAATTACAGCACTGATTTTACCCCACAGTAAAAGTTTTTCCTTGAGTTCGTCATTATCCTTTTTCTCTTGGTCTACAATATCCTTACCCTGTTCTTCGGGTGTATCAATTCCATCTGCACCTGTCCATACGTGTTTTGGCGCTTCTATACCTATTGGAGATTTATTTCCAAACAAATTACTCCAAATAGAATACATACCCATAGCACCCATAGGACTGTTAATCTGACTAAAAATGTCGTATGTTTCACTAAAAGGTTTTCCTGCGTTTCTATTAAAAAGGAGTCTGTTAAATATATCATTGTGGCTTATATTGTAGTTTATGGCGTCTGCTTGGTCTCTTGTGTAAAATTCAGAAGGCGACCAATTTGATACGTTTCTACCTGTTCTAACTAATCCACCGGAATTTACAATTGTACTAGGCACTCCATAGTTATTTCCACCAACCATGTATCCATCGTATGTACTGCCAACAAGGTTTGGATTTGTTGAATATGGATTGCCTACCGTTTTAAGTCTTGAGTAAGCGTTACTTCTATACTCCGTAAAAGAACTTGGTGTATATCCTATCTGTAATTGAGATGCCTTTTTGAGATAATCGTCAAGTATTCTGCTTGACATATATATAACACTGTTTAGTGTGCTTTCAAATTTACGAAGAGTTTGTGTTGTTGTAACAAGCGCAGTATTTAATACCTGTGTACTAGGAACTCCAAAGCGGTTAGAACCACTGTCATAAGCAGAACCAACCATTTTGAAGCCTTGGCTGTACTCGTTTGCAACCTGCTGTAACAGCGGAGATGTTTTTGTAGTAGAACGCAATTTTTCATAAAACTTATTTAACTGCTGTTCAGCCGGAGAAGTATCCAATCCAACTGTGAACGACACATCTGTTTTATTCATTATGAACTTCTCCTTTTATATAACAAATACTTCAGACCCGAAACCATTTCTTCTACTGTGTCGGGTTTGCAGTGAAAGTTTTCTACATACATATAGAACCAAGCACTATAGACATTATCCACGTATTTCTTGAAATCGGCAATATCTTTGTTCGCTTTTGCTTGCTCTATTATCGCAGAAAGTCCACCTTTGCTTTGTGCATTAGTGGACTTTTCTGAAAGCGTAATTTTTGCGAACTCTGAAATTACGCTGTGTATTTTTTTAAGAATCTTGTGTATACAACTGTAACAAGATAACGAAGAGCCATTGGGTCTTGATTGAAACCGTCAATAGCCCACCATTCAATACCGTTGTTGATTGCAACATCAAAAGTCTTCTTCTCGTCTTTGTAAACAGTAACCTTACAACCCTGTAAGAGCTCCTTTACAAACTGAGCACGCTCTTCAAAAGAACCTGCATTGTCGATAACACTAAGAACTTTTGTTGCGTTCATAGTTTTCATGTTACCTTCAATGTCTACCGAATAGCGTTCCAAAGGGTCTTTTTCCTGTGCCTTTACAACCTCAGCCAAATCGTCTGTCAAATCTTTGTAAGTTATTTTCATACAACCTTACCTCCGTTTTATATTATATAAAAATTAAGAAGAGGGGCAAGAAGCCCCTCGTTCTTTTATGCACCAAGCAATTCGTTGTAAGCAGGTGAGTCAGAGTCAGTGTAGTTAGAATATGTCAACTGAACATTGTAGTCAGGTACATCATTACCCGCAAGAGTAAGTGGTGGAATATTCTTAATACAAACTCCCGAGAAAATCATTTTATGAACAGCACCGTTCATAAGCCATGAAAGTTCAAGAGTACCGCCAACATCGCCCTGTGAGCGAACGTAGTCGAATACTGATACACAGTCACCGTCATTCAAGCCACCCGCTGTACGAGAAGCGTTGAAAGCAAGTGTACCTGCTTTACAGATATTTGTAAGGGTGATAGAGTCACCATTTACCAATGGGATAACTTTTGAGTTATCAATCTGCTGAGAAGCAGAAACGATAACACTTTCAAGTTTGAACCCTACAAGGTAAATAGCACCATTACTATCAATACCTGTATACTGAGCATCGTTCTGTGCAAGTGTTTTCAATACAGGTGAAGTATACTTCGCAGAGAAGTTACCTACAGCCTGTATTGTCTGTTTAAGTGCACGACCTACATAAGAACCATCTTCTCTTTTGGCTGTATCATAGCCGTCAAGAATAATTGGTCCTGTCGAAGTAGCGTTTGCAGAAGGTGTAGTAATAGCCATTTAGTCCCCCTTATGCTGATACTGTTAAAGTACCGCTGATTTTGACCTTTCTTACGTTATCCACATAAACTCCCTGCCAAGCATTTGGAATTGAGATTGTGTGTCCATTTGTCTTAGGAAGGTCAGTGAAAGAAGGAGCGGTCATTTTGAACTCTGTAATTCTTTCGTTTCTTACCTGTCCTGCGATATTTGCTTTTACAGCGTCAAGAAGTTCACTATAAGTTCTTGCGTTCTTCAGTGCTCTTCCGCTTGTAATTACTGTCGCACAAGCAACTCTGTTCATAAAGTTGAGATATGCAACAATCCACTCAGCAGTAGTACAATTACTGAGAATTGTCCAACCACCAAAGTTTGTCAACTGCATTGTTCCGTTTCCAACTGGCTTGAAGTAATTAATTCTAACTCCTTCAAAGTAGTCTGCAAATGTTGCACTTGCTCCAACAAGTACGTCTGTGCTCGTATCAGCAGTAGGCATAACATTCTGAAAGTTTACAGCAGTCATATCAAAAGCGTTTCCTACAGGAACTCCGCTTTCGTTTGTGCTTGAAAGGGTTTTTCCCAACTGATAAAGAGCAGGGCTGTATCCGATAGGGTCTCCGTTTGCGTCAACGAATACGTTGGCATCTTCCGGTGTTCCTGTTACCATAGCAGGGCGGGCAAATACAGTTGCATCCATTGAGAATGCAGTGATAAGACCGAGAGTACCTGCTGTTGTAGTTGTTGAAGTTCCCTTTACGTTTACAGGGTCAACAGGAATATCAATAAGAACTGTAGTAAAGTCCTTATCCAAAGCGGACTTGATATTTGTAATGGTATCACCTGCACCTGCTGAGAGAGCATAGTCGGTAGTTGTACCGTCTGTTGTGTTCCATTCCAAATCAAGATAAGTAAAGTAACCGTAGAGTTTGTAGTTTGCAAGTTCTGTTGAAGGAATGATATAAACCTTAATGTCTGTACCATACTCAAACAGAGAAGCAAGGTTGCCCTTTACGATTTTCTTTTCCGCATCTGAGAGATAAGCGTAGTCGTCAAGAACATCTGCATAGTTGCTCTTTTTAACTACAGGATAAACCGGTGTGTCACCACCGAATGACGAGAAACGGTCTGTTACATACAGAACGTTCTCGTAAAAGTTGCCACCAACAGTCGCAGTTCGTACAACGTCTGTACTGATTGAGACATCCTGCTGAGCAACTGAACCGTTAAAGTCGTTCATTTTATTTCTCCACTTTTAACGTTCCCTCAAAGTAAATGAGGTCAGTTAAGTAATCTATAATCTCTTCTTTTGTAATTCCTGTAAGGACACTAAAAGAAGCCAAATATGACATTTCACCATTGTATCCATCTTGCTGAAATGGAACAGTGATTATATCCCTTTGTCCAAGCAGAAGTTCACTGTCGTATTCTAAAAACTGAGCCTGCACATCAGTGCGTTCATCCCAAAACAACAAAGAGTCAGCCCATTCTTCTGCGTGTTTTCCTATAAACTGTATTCTAACAGTTGATTTAATTGTTGCATAGTGCGTAGTAACAGCATTTTCTTTTTTATATTCTGTATCAGAACTATTTACAAGACGTTTCTGTTTCTTTTCAATGTAATAAATCGCATAAGTATCTGTAAGAGAAATCTGCTGTGGGTTTACAAAGTTACCCTTGCGTGGGATAACAAACTTTTTCATTTCTTCCCACTTCTTTCCGAAGAGACACTTTGCTATAAAATCACCTAAAACTGCATTACTTAAATACATTACGATAATACCTCCGCATGAATACACTCTACTAACTGTCCTGTAGCATACAGAGTTTGTGTTCCGTATCCCGCATAGTTCTTTTTATATTGAGTCTCCGTTTTTACAGGTGGCTGTTGTGCAAGTACAGTGTCTATAAGTCTTGGAATACAAACGTTTTCTAGTTCATATCCAATTGCATCCCAATCAACCCACCAACCGTGCAGACTTCTGTCATATTGCATATTTTCATTTACTATCTGCTTTGCATATCCACCGGTGTTTTCTGCAATAATTTCGTGCAAGTCGTACATAAAGGTTCTTGGCTGTCCACCTCTGTAATCACCTTTTATCTGCATATCTGCGAGTTCAAAACTGTCTCCCGAAAATTTACTGTATTCACCGTCTCCGGAATGGTCTCCGTCTACAGTGATAACAAGTCTTTCGGGATTGAGTACCATAGCAGTACCTCTTCTATATCTTTCAAAGATATCATCGAAGTCCTGCGTTACGCTATAAACTGCCAAAATTACCTTCCTCTAGTTCGGGAGTATAGTCCTTAGTGCCATCGTTACCGACAACCTTTTCAAGAACTGTTTCCCAATAACCACCTTCACGATTAAACTGTGCAATTTTCATAGGGCGGTAATACTCGTTATCAATCTTCACAAACTCTGTTGCAATATCGAGTTTTGTATAAGACCAAAAAGTATATCTCTGTCCAATATCAAGAAGCGGAAGTTCTTTCGCTCTCTTCATATCAATGTATTCGTTAGTTGTCTGACGTATACCTTGTATCTTCTTTTCAAAGTTCAAGTTATAACCCGACACTCTGTCGTCTTCGTGAGTATAGATTTCAAATGTTTCAAACAGTTCGGGAAAGAACCCGAGGAACTCTCCGTATACTCCACTCATTAGAATAACTCTCCGCCATACACACCCATCATTTCCGGTGCGTAATGTATCATTTCAGCCGCCTTCACTCCAAACTGATTTGTTCCAAGCGCTTCATAAGAAGCAGGAAGATTCAGTTTTCTGAACTGAAGGTTTACACTCTTAATTGTTTTAGAGTTCAAAGGCATACCGCCTGTCCCCATAACTCCGTTGTTCAAACGAAGTGGAAACAGGTCTGCTAAATACCACATAATGAGGTAGTTCAAAACAAGTTCCCGCTTGGCAAGTCTTACTTCTGAAGGAAGTGGAGACCATAACTCAAAGACACCATACCACATAGCGGTAACGGCATCCTTCGCTTCTTCAAACTCGGCTTCTGTCAAGTCGATTATGTATCGAGAAAACTTAAAGTTAACAAATGCTAATGCGGGAACTTTCATAGGAAATCCTTATTTATTGCCTTTCTTAGAGGTCTTTTTGCCTTCTGTGTCAGCAGGTGCGTCAACAGTTGTTGGAGCATCTGAGTCAATTACTGTAGCAGTTTCCTTTCCTGTTGCTTCTGCTTCTGCAAGTTTTGCTTTGAGTTCAGCAACTTCTTTTTCAAGGTCTTTAATTTTTGCGTTGTCAGCCGCAATAATTTCTGCCGAAGTAGAATACTCAGAAGGTTTTACCAAAGATACAGAGATTGCTCCCTTTTCCTTGAGACTTGCAAAGAAATAGTCTTTTTCCATTTCTTCAAGTTCTTTTTCTTCTACAGCAATAACTCCTTTTCGTTCAAGAATCTTACCGTTCGCAAACTGAAAAGCCATCTTCTTTGTATTAACAATATACTTTGTTGCCATTTGTGTCTCCTAGGGAAATTAGGGGAAAATAAGAGAAAATTTCCCCTAATTTTAATATGATAAACCCCCGCTTTGGGCGAGGGCTTATTACGTTATACACGTTTACCGAAGCCGGAAATAACCTTAACACTTTCAGTAACAGGTGCATAGATACCTGCGTATCTGCGGAGCATACGGTGCTGTGTGTTAATCTGTCCCGGAATAACAGGGTAAACAAACTCTTTAAGAGGCATACCCTGCAAGATAACGTTCTTGCGTGTATCTTCCGGTCCAAGACCGATTTCCGGTGCAGTGATAACCATGTAGTCGTATGCGTTCTGATTGTAGTCAGTGTTAGCATCGAGGAGTGGGTCTGCATAGAACTCAACTCTTGGAATCTTACCTTCTTTTGTCTCACCTGCGATGTAGTTCTCATTGAAGATAGCCAATACTGACTTAGCCTCATAAGCATCACTGTAAGGCATAGAAGAGAGCAAGTTGTAAGCGTAGGTTGAGAGACCAACCTTTACGTGGTCGAACTTGTTGTAAGATGTTGAGAAGAAGTCATTGATAATCTTTGACAACTTCTGATATGCGGTAGAACCCTTAGTTGTGTTTGTTGTGTCAGCGAGAATATCAGCAAGAGCATCTCCCGAAGCAGTTGCAGTAATTGTGTTGACATTGAACAGACCAACAGTATCAGTATCATCGTTACCGTAGTAGGTAAGATAATCTGTGAGCATCTGAAGCATATAGTTAGCATACTTGATTTTGCCCTGAATGAGTTTTTCACCAAATGGATTTCCACCTGCAACTTTTGCACCTTCGAGTTCTTCTACTGTAAGAGTATAAGTTACGAAGATGTTGATTACAGGAGCAGTCATAAATCCGCTCTTTGCAGAAACGTCTTTAGACATATTTCCATCCGGACTACCTGCGTTGAGTGGTCCAAGTGGTCCACCTGCATAATCTGCAAGGTAGAGGTTCATTACTTCACACCAAGGGTTTGTTCCCTGTTCCAACTTTACAAGGTCAGAAGCGTGAGAGTAAAGAAGTGGGCGTTCAAATACATCCTTGAAGATGCCCTGTGCCCAAGGAGCGATAGCCTGTGCTGAGAGATAATCCGGTGCGGCATCTCCTACATAAGCCTGTTTTGCTACCTCATCCCACTTGCCTGTCATACTGTTCCATTTTGGAGCAAGAACTACAGACTTAGGGTCTTTTGCAAACTGAGCCTTCAACTGTGTAGAAGCAATCAGATTGCCAATGTGTGAAGAGTCTCCAACATAGATAGAGTCTCTTGCGTGAGCAGGTGTCTTGAACTGTGGGTCAGAAGCAAGACCGATATGAAGTGTCATATCAGACATCTGACTACGAGCATCGACAGCCTGTGAATTGATGAAGTTGTATGCTCTCTGAGCAAGTCCTTCACAACCTTTTCCTGCGATAATTTTCATTTAAGTCTCCTTAGAACTGTCCGTCAAGATAGATAAGTACGAGACCTGTGTCGGGGTCAAGTTCCTTTACCTTGGCATTGATTGCTGTGTTTCCTGTAGAAGTTACAGTAAGAACACCTGCGTCTGTTGAGTAAACTGAGTCACCAACAGTAGGTGTGTCATTTTCATCAAGTTTTACCCAAATTGCACCCTGATAGAAAGCGTCAGCAGGAGTCTGATTAAATACATAATCAGCGTGTCCCGGAAACTGTTCGTTTACCATAGGGCGATTGAGCAAGATACCACGGAAAATATCCGGTGTAACTGATGAACCACCAATTGTTACGGCTTTGTTGCCGACAAAGAACTTTGAAGGGTCAGTAGAAACGGCAAACAGAGCATTACCGAAGTATGCTGTATTTACGTTGTCAACTGAAATAATTCCTCCTACAGTTCTAGTTCCGCCATTTTCTACATAGGCTGGCATACCCGGTGTAACGCCCTTTCCTTTGAAAGAAACGCTAAGACCATTAGCAAATGTACTCTGCATTTTTATCTCCTTCCCTTCAACTTTGCGAAAGCATCGTCAAGGCTATATCCTGCATTTACAGCAGAAAGTGTCTGTGTGTACTGTGGAAGTGAAGCCGAGTCAGAAACACCCTCTACAGGTTTTTCATCTTCTTTCTTCTCTTCTTCAGCAGGTTTCTCGTCTGCCTTTGGCTCTTCAACAGGCTTTTCATCAGCCTTTGGTTCTGCCTTTGCTTCAAGCAGGCTGTCCAACTTTTTAGAAATTGCGTCAAGAGCATCGGCAAGTTTTGCCATGTCTCCGCAACCATCTTCCTTTTTCTCTTCTGCCGGTGCTTCTTCTTTCTGTGATTCAGCAGGAGCAGGAGCAGGTGTCTGTTCCTTCTTTTCTTCTTCCATTGGTTTCTCCATAATCTCCGAATTGGCATCGGAGTCAAGTGTGTTGTAACTCTCTTTGATACATTTCAAAGCCTCTTCTGCGACTTCCTTATCTTCGTCTTTCAGAAGAGGAATGTCTGCGATATAACGCAAGAGTTTCTCCTTTTCATCAGAATCGGGTAAATCATCGCAATAACCTACAAGCGAAGCTGTCTTCGCCTTCAGTCCTTCATCATCAATATTTTGTAACGTAGAGCCGATTTCGTCAACTACGCTTTCAAATGATTGATTGTCAGTTCCATCCATTACGCCTGTCAAACGTTTCTTAATAGCACGTATCAAGCCCGAATGAATAATCTTTTTCATATTGCTTCCTCCGTCAAGGATTTTCATATCTTTTCCACCTCTAGCCTCATGGACTATAGCAAGGTGATTTATGCAATTTATTTTAGTGCATAAGATTTCATAAGGCTCACCGTTTGGTGCAACGCCCGGTTGCCATTTGTTGTCAGAAAGATAGCCGGGTGATAATTCATTATATTCGGGCAGATTGTCGTCATTGTCAATATCAAGTGTTGAACAGAGTGCAACTTCACCTTTGTGTCTTTTAATGGCAACGTCATCAGATATGTGACCTATAATAGCAGGGTCAGACTGAGTGTAAAGCCACTTGTGGTCTACTCTGATTGGAGCGTTCTTGAACATCTCCTTTGCACCTTCAAGTACGTGTGAAGGTCTGTAAACAGAGAAGACTTTCTGATTTTTATATTCTCTTGGTATTTCGTGAAGCATTAAACCTGCAAGTTCGTCTGCAAGATAATATTGAATACCGCTACGAGCAATTACTGCGTGGTGCTTTTTCATACAGGTCTCCTTCCTTGTTCCTTATCTTCGGGAACACCTGTTTCATTTTCCCCTTCGGGTCTTTCGGTGTTCTCCTTTATCTGTTTTTCGTTTTCAGAATTAAAGATTGTTGACATATCACTTGGCATTTCAACTTCACCGATAACCTTACTAACGATATTAACAGCAGAGCCTTTGTCGAAACCTGTAACATAGAGCAACTGAATTGCCTGTGCCATTTTCAAAGCAACGTCTGCTTTCTTCTGTGGGTTTGAAACAACAGGTGTATCGAAAGAAATCTTAATAGAACGATACTTGTCAAGGTCTTTCTGTCCTCTGCAACCAAAGTAAGAGATTGCAAGAATAGGAATAAGTTTCTGTACACAAGGAGCAACAACCTGCTGAATGAGTTTGATTGTTTCTGACTGCTTGAGCATAACATCGTCTTCAGACTTGTTGAATATTCCGTTAGGCATAGAGTAGAACAGAAGACTTTCCGGAAGTCCACTCTTAGCGGCTACGTCTTTTCGGATAGCGTCAATGAGTGAATCAAAGCCACTGTAATTTCTGTTTACTACAGAAATCTCTCCGTAAGAGTTGATTGCCTTCGGATTGAGAATAGACCAATCACGCATTTCTCTTTCGTTCTCTTTCTGCCAAGCCTTAGCCGCCTTGACACCGTTCTGTGCGATAATACCGTCAAGTGGCAATGTATGTACAAGAAGGCTCATCTGCTGACACATAATCGGCAGACTCATAGCCATAATTTCATAACCAATAAGAGACTTTGCCCAACCGCAAATATCACTTGCACCCCAACCTAACTGTCTGATTGCTGACCAATAAGGAAGTGGTTTAGTTCTGATAAATGAAGCACGGTCTGAGTTTACTTCAATACCCGAAATAGGTACAAGGAATGTAGAAGGATTGAGATAATCTTTTGCACTTAAATCGTAATCGGGAACAACCGTCATATTCCAACGGTCTGCTTCTGCAAAGTAGTCGATACAACCCTTTCTTAAAAGTTTTGTAGCAAGCAGTTGGTCAAAGGTCATAGCGGTTGTTACAGGGCTGTCACCCTTGAAAATAGGGTAGATAGAAGCACCGCCAAACAAAAGGCTGTCTCTTGCTCCCTGTGCAATAATAGAACTAAAGCCAAGGCTTTCTGCATAGTCACGAAGTTCCATAAGTTCGCTACTTTCCATAGCACCGCTTGTAAACTCGTAACCCGAAATACAAAGTCCTCGGCTTTTCTTGTCAATAATAATCTGTGTAAGTCCACCGCTAGAATACATAGCAGAAGCATCGTATGGACCAACAAGGAGTGGTTCATAAGGTTTGCCCCAATTGCCTACGTCTACTTCAGTTCCGATACCCGAACCCGGATTATAAAAACCGTCTTTTACAAAAGAAGCCTTTGCTTTTGCAACGTCAATAGATACTTCTTTTTTCAAGTCTTCGATTGTCTTAAAGCCACCGTCTGAGACGTAATTTGCCTTGACAGTTTCAAACTGCAAGTCTTTTATTTCTGCAATCTCAGAATCACTGAACGATACAGGTGTCGAAGGTCTCTCGTCATTAACACCCGAAACAGGGTCAATCTTCCCCGAAGCAATCTGATATATCTTCTTAAAGTTTTCATCTTTACACCTGTCTGCAATCTGTGCGAACCTATTACTCATAATCTTCCTCGGCTTGCAATCTGCCTATAATTCTCCAAATGAGATATTCAAAGAGACGACAGAATCTTGTATTCTCCTGCTCTTTGCTCGAACGCTCTACCTTGCCATCCGATAAGAAAACTCTTTCATTAAGGCACGATATAAGTGTCCACGCTCCTTCCATGATACAGAGTGAATGTCTCTCAAAGAGGTCATTAACCAATTTAGTTCCTTCGCCATCCGCAGGTAAGATACCCGGAACAGCAGGCTCAATATCAGCGTCAACACAGTCATTAACATAATTCTGCTGTACGTCTGATAATTTTTCAAGTGGCATCCACACACATTCACACTTAGGATACTTTTCTCTTACTTCCTTGAAGTTTATTACATTCTGTGTAAATGCGTCAACAACTTCTATCTTTCCATTTACAACCGCAGAAGAAATCCAAAGAATACGACCCGGCAATGCAAATGTTCCAAGGTATACTTCCTGTCCTTTTACTTCAACATCGGGTGCGAGACAGTCACCATTGAACTTCTCGTATACCTTTCCGTTGTTCTTTCCACGCATAGAAACTGTATGAGAATATCTAAGGGCATCTATGAAGTGGTTGAACTTGTCTACAGGGATTCTGAGCACTTCTCCTGTCTGTTTATCAACCTTGTACTGATACAAGTCGAACTCTTCAATGACAGGTTTACACCTTGGGTGAATGACAATCTCAGAAAAACTTCTCAAATACTGAATGCCGTCTTCTACGCTACCTGCCCACTTCTCTGAAGCGATAACATTGTAATGTTTTGAACGCATAAATGAGATTGTTTCCGGTCTCGCACTATCTGCATAGATAGGATAAATCGAAGTTCCTTCTACTTCGTTGAATAAAGACGGTGTGTCTTCCAAATCACAGCCTACACGACCCGCACATTGGTCGATATAAAGGGTATTTCCAATGATAAATGAGCGAATAACGGCTGTCGGGTCTTGTGCAAAACCCCAGTCTGCTCCATAGTGAAAGTCGGCATTTTTCGGGGTTTCAAAGGCTTTAACCGTGTATTTACCCCTAAATATCTGTGCATCAGACAGACCTAAGCACTGTCCTTCCCATATCCACAAATAACGCTCGTAATCGTCTCTCTTGTCCTTCTCCATTTCCAAGCGGAGAACTTCGGGAAAGTATGGATTATCTGAATAATTTGCCTTGATTACCAACGAGTTCTCGTCAGCGTTCTGCATTTCTACATAAATAGGGTCGTTATCTTTGTATGGGTTGAATGTAAAGATAAGAATAGAGCCTTCTGCACGGATTGTAGGAACGAGAACGTCATAACTTTCACGGCTCATAGCCTGTGCTTCCTCGAACCAAGCGATAGATACGTTCTCCATAGACTTGATTTCAGAAACATTAGACTTGATTCCCGCAAAAATAAATACAGAGCCGTTAGCACCATAGATAGCGTTCTTCTGAATAGTGAAGAAGTCAGTCAGACCCATACGTTCAATAACGTCACACAAAAGAGCGTGAACAGAGTCCGCAATAGACTTCTGAAGTTCACGACAACATAGTATCTTAATCTTTTCTTGATATGCTCTGAATACACAGTACTGAGCAATAGCCCAAGACTTACCGCTACCACGACCACCATAGATGAAGTTACGTCTTTTTGCCCCTTTGAACAGGGGCTTAAAGACTTGAGGAACGGTAAGTTTTACTGCTTGTTTTTTTACTGTTCTAATCATTAGTTGATTGCAACATCACCGTCTGAGTATCTTTCATATTCTGTTTCACTAACAGTAATAGAAGACGTTCCTGTTCCAACGGCTGTAATTGTTCCTTCTGACAATCCTGTTGACGCACCAATCAAAGCCTTGTCGCTTGTTGTAGGTGCTTCAATTTTTGTGTAGATAATTGCAGTGCTGTTCTTCCAAGCGAAAAGTGTAGGAACGTATCCGTCTGCGAATACACCCTTATTTCCGTCATAAGAACCTGCAACTGCTCTTTTTCCAACTGAAGCCATTATTCTTCTCCTTCAATTCCTTTTGCAATTTTCTCTCCTGCTTCTCTGTCAAGAGAAGATACAAGAGCCGTAAGTCTTCCGATGTGATTGTATTCATCGTCTACTATTTCTTGAAGAACAGCCTTGGTTTCTTCGTCTGTGACTTTTTCCAAGACCTTCAAATAACCTTTTACTGCTTCTGCTTCGTCAGCAAGAAGGAACATTAATTCCTGTATCAAGTCGTGCCTCCTAGTCGAATACTCTCGTATTCTCCATTACTCGTCATCTCCTGCGAACTCAACGGTAATCTTACCGCCTGTTCCGCCTGCGTTATCCATTGTATGTGAAAGTTTAGTAACTTTGCTGTATCTCTGTGGATTCATTAATTCAAGAAGTCTTTCCAACTGTTTTGTTTCACCACGCTTTACATTTTCTTCGGCTACTTCATTTAATTTACGAAGCAAGTCTGCTTCCTTTCTAGCAAGGGAAAAGTTTACCTGTGACACAAACTCTTCGTCACTAGCAAGTTTCTCTTTAAGTTCGGGACCAATTTCGCTTGCGATACAGGCACTATCCAAATCCATTCCGAGTTTCATAAACTCAATACAGAGGTCTACTTTCTTTTTTTCTAAATCCATAAGTTCCATATCTATACCCTCACAGTACCTACAAAAGTTTTTTATATTCTAAAAAGAAAACCCGCCCTCAAGCGGTGGGAGGGCAAGAAGGCGGGCAAACGGAGCGGTGTTCAGACATGACACCAAGAGAGGGAAAAAACTATAAAACCTCTCTTTATTCCTATGGCATTGGTAATTTTATATTATTTTGCTTGATTTCTATTGTCAAGTATTTTATAATAATTTTTGAAAGAAGGCTTCGTAATGGTCGGGCAAATATGAAACGGTAGCGTTACGAACACAAATGCTTCTTTCCCTTCTTGAAAGAGAAGATGGTCAATCACGTTACTATGGGTGAGCAACTGACAAGCGTGTGCCGGTCTGCGATGAAGTGCCGGTTCAGTCCTAGTCTGCAACTTGACAAGACTTCTACTACATTCAGTATTGCAGAGTTACTGATGTGGGCATTTGAGACAACTTCCGAAGTGTGTACCAAATCAGCCTTGATGAAAAGAGACTGTGAATTACACCCAATGACGGAGACTGAAAGCCGAGAGGACAAGTTGTTTCATTTGCAGGAAAAAGCAATAGGGAGAAACTAGACCCGTACTTCTTGTAGCACTGAAGTACCTTGAGTGTTTCCCCTAGGTGTCTTTTTGCCTGCTAGTTAAACTCATAGCCGAAGGCTCTGAGTGAAGGTTTGTAAAACTTCTGAATCTCCTAGAACTTCTGAAACTATACCACTTTTGAAAAACTGAGAAAATGCGTAAACTTGCTAGCCCCCACAAAATCCGGGTACTATACGCTTGTACAGTATACCCGCCCTTCTACTATACAAGTGTTTCAACTAACGAACGGTAGAAATAAACTACCGATAGATAGGAAAAACTACCGATTAGTAGCCTATAACTACCGTTCAGTAGCCTATAACTACCGATTAGTAGTTGAAAGTGTATAGTATAAAATGACTATAATTTCATATACCTTGTATATAGTGTGATTAAAAATGAATGACACTAGCGTGTGTGATACACACAAAGTATTATTTTTTTTTTGCAGTTCTGACAGTGTGATAGAGTGTGTATATAAAACCTATTGCATAGAGTGGTATAGTGTGGTAGAATTATAGATAGTTGTAGGGCGTTGCCCGAATGGATTATTTTTATTTGTGTGTGTGTACTACACAACTAGTACAAAGGATTTAAGCGTATGGATAAATACAAGTTCATTAATGACAAGTTCCCAAGTGTGGAATATGACGATTTGAAGAAAATCGACAAAAAGGCAGTTGCTATCATTGATAGCCTTTTAACCGGTTCTGACAAAGTACAGTTACCACTTGCAAGCGCTATCGATTTGGATAGCCAAAAAGATTTTACAGTTGATGTAAAGCAGTTAGTTAGAATACAGTTCGCTATCTATTCTATCTCTAACATTGTATTCACAACTAAAACTATGAAAGATGCCGACAATAAAGCGTATAACGTTTATTTTGCCGAATCTGTTGACGATTGCCCCGAACTTGAGGAACTTTTCACCACTGCCAAAAAATCAGAATCTAAGCGTGAGTCTAGTAAAAAGACTTCAGACAGAAAAATAGCACGCGAAGAAAACCGAATCGCAAAGATTGAAACAAAAAAGAATAATGAGTATGGCGAAGCGGTAAAAAAAGCAAAGGATAAAACCGGAGATGTTTACGCCCCACTTGTAATCACTGCCCTTTATGACTTGCAAAAAGTTCTCAAGTTCAAGGATGCCGATTTGGAGATGGTTCGTACAGTACTCGAAAAGTTTGAGAGTTCTGTTGTGACAGTTGCTTTAAGAGATGGTTCTAAATACTATGGAGAGTAACGGAATCTGACAGTTAAAAAAGTTCTAGCCGGTGGTTTTTTCCACCGGTTTTTTTTTGCCCTAAAAATCCCCTTTACCCACTGACTTAATAGGTAATAACACTCTGGACTACTTGCAGCCTATCACCCTATCTACATCATAGGTTATTATCCCGCGAAAGTTCTGTTGTGTTATACACTATTGACATTCATTTCTAGTGTACTAAAACCCCATTGACAAAATACACCACTTGTGGTATAATATATATATAAAGGTTGAAGGAAAGGACAAACACCTAACCGAAACCTTAAATCTAGTGTTACGTGTGTATGACACACGAAGGATTGAAAATATGGAAAACTTAATCGGTAAGAAACTTCATCAGTTCCACAGTTGGTATTATGAAATTGTTGAAATTGTGCGTTACACAGAAGACTTGCTTCTTGTAAAGACAAGGGCAGAAGATGGTTTTGAGCGTTATGAGTGTTTTGAAAAGCGTGACGGAGATTGGTACTTTGACACTTATTGGCATTACTATGATAGAGAAACCGCTTTGTATCTTTTCGACTTAGACTGCAAAAAGAAAACTGCTTAAACTACTCCCCCCGCAAATTTTGGCAATTCAATTTTGCTTAAAGGGGGGGCGGGTTATTTTTTGGTTGTCCTTCTCATTTGAGGGGGGGGGCAATATAATTTCAATCCCTTTTCTCTTGTGAGGGGGGGGCAATAATAATAAAGTGTGTATGACACACGAATGGGGTACACAATGACAAAGGTTGAATTGAATCTTACAGATTTTACTGACTTGTTTATCTTGAATACTGCTAAGTCATCACTTGATTTTTCCAAGGGTAGTTTAGAAACTACAATCAGAAATGCAGAGCGTGAAATCGAACGCTCAAAAGATTGGGAGTGTAAAGACACTTTCAATTATTACACAAGCATGAAAGAACATGCGGCCAAGTCGCTCGAAAGCACCGAAAAAGCGTTAGAGCGTATCGCACAACTTTTGTCTGAATAAAGGGGGCAATCTGATGTTAGTTTGGGAAGTAGCACACCTTCGGGGTGTGTCATTCACAGAAGTAGAACAGTGCTTTCTTGTGGATTATTCCACAGAAGATGCACAGAGATTTTGGGTCACAGAGTGGTCTGAAGTTCAGAAAACTTGGTTGAATTATTCACCGATTTATAACTTATTTTGGGGGCGCAGAAATGGAAGAACTGCTTAATTGGATGGGACTAACTTGCATCTTGCTTGTAGTCGTAGGTGCTATCATTGTAACTGAGGCTTGGTCTTTGGGCAGAGATTATATCTATGTCACAAAGACAAAAGCAAAACGCTTGAACTATGTTGAAAAGTGGCTTGATGGTTTCAAGAAACTTTTACAGATTTAGGGGGGGGTGTCTTATGTTGTGGGTTGTGACATACACTCTCGTAAGTTATGGAGAGATTGAAGACTTTTCTGTTGAAGGTCTCTTCAAAGGAACTGAAGAAGAAGTTATTGCGTATGTTAAAAAACGCAACGATGAAATTTCTGAAGGTATCTATGAATATTACATTACAGAAATGCTTAATTAGGTAGGTGCTTATGAACAATTTCTTGGCTATAACCTACGCTTTTATGCTAGGCTTCTGTCCTTGTGACGCAGTTGGTTTTAATGAAACTTTTGAGAGTTTCGGCAGTGCAACTCACGTTCAATTTGAACTTGGAGTTGATATTCTTGACTGCATAAAGTTTTATGCAGGTGAGGAAACATTGCAAACGATGGCAGACAGTCTTTTTGATTGGTTTCCATACACTCAAAGTTATTTTGTGGGAATGGAATATCACAAAGAACTTAGTGAAAACCTTACTTTAAGGGCGGGTGTAAAACACAACTGTCAACATCCTTGCGAAGCGTGGGGAGAACAAAACAGTACGTTTAATAGCGCAAGAACTGAAATCTATGTAGGGGTTTCGGGAAAGATAGAAATATTCTAAGGAGTTGCTATGGATATTGAAAAACTAATAAAAGTTTCTGCTTTTATAAAAGAAGGTGTAGACCTTCTTGTTGAGTGTATTCGTGAGCAAGATAAACGTATAAAAGAACTAGAAAAAGATTTGTCTGAACTCACCATCACGAATGACTATCAGCGTGTAATCAGCGAGAAGAACGAGCAGATTTCTGCTCTTGAAATTGAATTAGAAGAGGCTAAAAGGAGGTCTTGAATGGAAAAGTTTGTAGAACTTTTGGAGCAACTGTGTGACACACTCAAATCGGTGAATGACGGAGTTGCTATTATCAATGAAAACTTGTTTCAACTAACCACGGTCTATGAAGGACTGCGTACAGATGTTGACAAACTGATTGAAAATCAGACGGGGGTGGTCAAATGAATATGCTCAACTCTCTTTTAATCGAAGGAGTCATGACCGCAGGCTTATCTTCAAGTGGGCGTTTCACAATTGAGAATGAGCGTTCTGAGGGTGGGAAACAAGTAAAGAATGTCTTCTTATGCAAACTTATGCCTGCGCTTTTTGAAGTTGAAGGTGTAAGAAGTAGGGTTAATAATGGCAACAGACTTCGTTTAGTAGGATACCTTTCAAAAGATACAGACGGAGAATCTATGATTATGGTTGAACACGTTGAAAGGGTTGGTGTTCGTTCGGGCAAATATAATTTTGCCATAGAAAAATAATTTGTAAATCAGTGTGTGTAACACACTAAAGGAGTTTAATATGAGTGAAGAAATCACTTCAAAAGAAGAAGAGGAAAAAGTTGTCGCTCTTCCAACTACAAAGGACGTTGAAATTGACGTCACAATCAATGGCATTAGATACAATGGCGTAGTATCAATCGGTCTTGACGACTGTCACGACATCAATCTTCACAGTCTGCTTGATGACTATGACCTGTGGGCAAACTATGACGGAACAAGAGTCTGTAAAGTGTGTCACATTCTTGCCGGTGAAGCACTGTGGAAAGCGGGGGAAGGTTTCGATGATGATATTGTCGAATGTTGTGAAACAGGATGGCACGCTGACCGAGAGTTTATGAGACAGTTGGAAGATGGAGATTTGGCTTTTGAACCTCTATGTTTCTACTTTGAAGATTGGGATGAATGGGTGTTGTACTCTAAAACGGAAGAAAATCGTGTAATAGACTCCGAAGGATATCGTTACACAAAAAGGGCGCCTGTCTCTTGGTTTAGAGACAGATATTACTGTGATAATTGTGACTGCTATATCGAAGACGATGAAGATTACTATGGCGATGGTGAGTGCCGTTGGTGTCACGAAGAAAGTGTGGGTCACATTATTGAAGGGTACTGTGAGTCACACGAACACGAACCAATTCTGTTTGGAGACTATAAGGACAAAGAGTCTTTTGTCGGCTTGGGATTTGAACTCGAAGTCGATGGAGACGACAGTATCTCAAGACACAATGAAGAAACTGCACAGGGTCTTTGCGAAGCAAGTGGTCTTGAAGATGATGAAATGCGTTTCGCATACGATGGCTCACTGAACAATGGTTTCGAGTGTATCTCACAACCACACACAGTCAAACTGTTTTGGGAGAAGCAGGCTCAGTGGAGAGAAATGCTCCGATACCTTGCAAGCAAGGGTTATCGTTCTCACGACCCGGGAACTTGTGGACTTCACGTACACGTAAGCCGTGGTATGTTTGGCAAAACAAAAGAGATACAGGATACTGCCATAGCAAAGGTGTATACATTCTTTGACGAGAATTGGGAAGATATTGTCAAGGTATCTCGAAGACGTTCGTTCCATTACTGTCAGAAAAACAATCTCGACAGTGAACTTGAAGAAAAGGTTATTGAGAAAAAGACAACCCGATTTGAATGTTGGAAGAAGATTAGTAAGTGGCAGGGTGGTCATGGTGTTGCTTTGAACAATTCTAACCGAGCAACATTTGAATATCGTCTTGGTCGTGGAACGCTCAATGCGTGGTCATTCTTCAGTTGGATTGATTTCGTTCTTACAATCACAAAGAACGCAAAGCGTATCACAATAAACAAGGTTGAGACTAACGATAGATTGTCTTGGCTTGGTGGTATCACTGAAAGCACCGCTAAATATATCTACAAGCGTGGGGCATTTCAGAAAGAAATGTTGGCTCTGTATCCTAACATTGAATGGGAACAAGACCTTATCGACAACAACAACTAGTGTAACACACACTCGGAGAGAGAAGAGTTATTATAATGTCTACTAGAGTAGACACTAAAGGAGTAAAATTATGTGCGTAATTATGTATAAGCCTATTAACAAGGCTTTTCCGGAAGAATCCATCTTGCAGAATTGTTGGGACAACAATCCCGATATGGGTGGTTTTATGTATGCTTGGAATGACCATGTATACATTCAGAAAGGATATGAAACGTTCAAGGAGTTTATGAACGCCTTGAATAAAGCAAGGGAAAAGACAGGGGATGATGTTCCGTATGTATGTCACTTCCGTATCAGTACACAGGGTTTTGATAAGGCTTGTTGTCAACCGTTCCCACTGTCGGGGAATATGAAAAACTTGAAACGTCTGAAGTCGGAGACCAATATTGGTGTAGCACACAATGGCATTCTGTCTTTGACTTCAGATGGTTCTAAAGAGTATTCAGATACAATGCTTTTCGTAACAGACTATCTTGTGAATATCATACGAAGTTATGATTGGCACAAAGACCCGAGAACAAAGAAACTTATTGAAAATCTGATTGATGGTTCACGCTTTGCAATCCTTGATAAGAAGGGGCACTGTGAACTTATGGGAAAAGGTTGGATTGAAGACAAGGGTTGTCACTACTCTAACAGTACATACTCTTATAAGAAGGTCGCCTTTACAGGTTTCAATTATGGTAGTGGTTGCAGTCGTGGTCTTTGGGATGATTACTATGACGATGATGGCAGTTACTATTGGGACAAAAGCACTCGTACTTGGAAGTGGAAGGGCGGTAGTGATAAATACCGTTGGGACTACGACACAAGAAGATGGGTTGAAAAAGAAAGCGAAAAACTTGCAGAGGTAGACACTTGGGCAGACTTTTACATGGATGACAGAGGTGAGTATGACTTTACAGAACACTATTGTCCGTTCTCTGAAGAAGACGATGACTCTTACTGCGATTGTTGTGCAAACTCAAAGAGTTGTCCCTACATTTGGGGTTGTCAACAGGCAGTTGGCAACGATAACTAAAGCATAAAACGTCTGCGGGAAACCGCAGATGAATGGAGTGAAAATTATGAAATACAATTTTGTGTATGACACAGACTTTCTTGCAAAAAATGTCTTTAATCTGTCCAAAGAAGAAGTTGATATTGTACTTGCAACCATTATTGGAAAGCACAATGCAATCTTCTATGGAAACAAACCCGAACGACTTGTAGATGCAGTTAGATTGTTGTCACATTCGGAAAGGTTTGTAGAACAAAAGTTATTTTCCGGAATAGATGACGGCTTGCAAAACGCAAAGGAAGGTATTATGTATCTGAAAGACTTTGACGTTTGGTCAATTATCGAACAACAGTTTCTTTATGTTCACACGTTAAATGACGCAGGCAGATGTGCTCAGTTTATTGCAACAACAAGCCTCAACCCGACTGAAGTTGTAGTGCCCGATGTATTAGACAACTTTGACATTATCTATAAGTGTAAGGAAGGTGAAAATCACATCTGCTCTAGAGAACGTGTATCAACTAAACTCGAAGGGATTATTAAATATCATAACTCGTTACACTCGGGCAAATGTATTACAAGCACAGAACTTAAACTTGAAGGTTATTGGTTGTGGACTGATGCGTATTCATATCTGCGTAAACTAGGAGAAACCAACCCCGTAATCGCCCGTAAGGTTTCTATGGTTTCTAGGTCAGTATCAGACTGTAAAAGAAATAGTCTTACAACAATGGATGACATTCATACCGCAGAGTATATATGTGGGTTACGCAAAGAAGAGGAGTTGTGGTAATGAAATACAAATTCATAATTAATGAACCTGTGTTGGATGGTCAGTTTGTTGCATTGTCTGAAACAGAAAAGGATATTGTGATAGCCACAGTGATTGGCAACTACAGTCTTTTCTTGGAAGGGTTTCAAACAAAGAGAATCACTAAGGCTATAAAACTTCTTAGAGATATCAACAAGCCTTTTGTAACTATCTACGAAGATGTCACCGATGAAGAACTTATCGGCAATCATAACGAAAATGGTGTAAAAAAAGGTTTGGTAACAGAAGCAGACTGTGGGTACTTATACACAGAAGATTTAAGTTCACTAGACGTTGGCGTTATGTCTTGGTTGCGTACAGTTATGCGCAACACTTGGATAAAACTGTGTTGTCCCGGAAGAGGCACTGTTACCCTTCCTGCAAACTTTAAGTTGATTGCAGAAACGGAAGAAAGAAAAAACTACTATGACTTCTCTTGCATTATTAAGATGTGTGACATACGCTATCGTTGTGAAGAAGTTGAAGACAGAGAAGTATATTCTCTTGGTTATCTGAAAGAGGAGATTGATAGAATCAAAACATTCTATAAAGACTTTGATAACGATGCGATACGTCTTACCGAAAGAGCGCAGTCTAGCATACCTTTGCTTCAGTGCAAAGAAAATCCAATAAGGTTGGCTAAAACCTTATCAACAATTAAGAGGCATAGTCTAGTTACTTACAATGACTTAGACAGTGCATATAAACTAACAAAATAATTGTGTGTCATACACAAAAGGAGATTAAACTTATGACATTTGTAAAACTTTTTGAAAGCCGTGGTGGAAACCGCAGAGAAAAAATGATTGGTTCGGCAGTATTCTGTGATGGTAAACTTACAATCAGATTACCAAACACAAAAGATGTTGTTGAAAAGGGTATTACAGAAGAAGGTTTTGGGGTTGTAACAAAGACAGTTGAGCCACGTAAGTCACCTTACACAATGATTGTAGTAAAGTACGATGTAAACGACTTGCCACCACAACTTCGTGGACAGACTTACAAGTTCAGAATTAATGCAGAGCAGATTTCAGATGATGAATTTCTGTTCAGATTCGACAGAGCAAAAATGCTCAATAAGAAATAGGGGGGGGCTATGGATTACTCAAAGGCTATTGCGTCTGCACAGAAAAATGATGCAGACAAAGAACTTGAAAAGAAACTTGAAGAAAAGAAACACTTGGAAGAAGTTTTGAACAGTCTAAAAAAGTTGACACCAAGAATTAAGAAACTGATTGACACTGCAAACGAACTTCTGAAAGCAGGCTATTGGAGTTTCCTTGACCCGGGAGATTGGGGAAGGTGCGGGTTTGTTTCTGAAGGTTGGGCACATCACTTTGGTTTTATGTTAGACAGAAACGCTCCAAGGAGAACTCACATTGACTCTGTTGGAATTGTTGCAGGTGGTTACTGTGGTGAACATGATTTCCACACAACAGGCAAAGCAACTTATATGACAGGTTGGTATGAGTCTACTCCCGATGGTACACCTATCAAAGTGCCATACGCAGAAAGAACGCTTAAAGATTTCGATGACTTTGAGCAGAGGTTCTATACTGCACTTGAAAGTTTCTTAGCAAGTAAGGGTGTCACTGTGTAGTACACAAATCGGAGAGAGTTTGTTATAATACTTACAAGGAGCATTGGTAATGGCAGAAACAAAGTTTATAAGAACTAAAAAGGAACGTAACTATACGACCTTGGACAATACGTTTATCAGAGATACAACACTGTCTTGGAAGGCGAAAGGTGTAATGACATATCTGTTATCACTTCCCGATGATTGGGTTGTGTACCTTTCAGAGATACAGAAACACGCTTCTGATGGTCGTGATTCTTTACGTACTGCGGTAGCAGAGTTATTGGAAAAAGGTTATTTAGTAAGGGTTCAGAACAGAACTGATGAGGGGAAATTCGGCTCTACTTCCTATGAAATAGTGGAGTCTCCTGCGGAAAAACCGTTTACGGAAAATCCGTCTACGGATAATCCGTCAGCGGAAAACCCGAAACTACTAAATACTAATAATACTAATAACTTATATATACCAAATACTAATAATATATATACCGCAGAAGAAAAGCCAAAGAGAACTCGTAAGCCTTTCACAACTTCTTACGAACAGATTCTTGCTATCTGTATCAAAAATGGATTCAAGGGAATGAATAATACGGAAGGTGAAATGGCAGAGTGGTTCTGTAAGGTTGCTCTTAATGAAGATGGAACTGTATGCTACAAGGGAAATGTCATTAAGAGTTACATAGGATTGGTCTCTATTCTTCGTAGTGTTGACGTAAGCGGAAAGAGTTATTCAAAGATAACTCCTTCTAAAAGAGTTAGGTCAACTGTAAACGAAGGTTGTTTCTAAGGAGTATATAAATGAAAATTATATATCACGCTTGTACTGACGGATACCTTACTGAAGTTAAGTTTCCGCAGGGGAGTGAATGGTTTACAACTATGTCAGACGCACTAATACGAGTTGGAGAATTATTCGGCAAGGATAAATGTAAAGATATACCTCAAGAACGAATTGAACACAACGTAGACAAATATACCTTTCTTGAAAGTATAAAGGAGAGTGTATGACACAGGAAGAACTTATTGACGAAAGAGCGAAGGCTCGAATTGAACGCATTGAGCGTGAGAAGGAAAAGCAGAACCGCAAACATCAAGACAAGGTTGAGAGTGTGGATTGGTTTTCTAAACTCAATAAGGGGGAGGACTATGGCAGAAGAACCGAAACTCGCTAATGCTCTGTTCGCAGAAATACTTAGCCGTGAATACAAAACCGGGTTGTTCCGTTGTGAGAAACACGGAGAAGTCGAGAGTGAGTATTACATTGACAAGAACGGACAGACTGTATGGGGGGAGTGTCCCGAATGTGCAAAGGAACACGAAGCGATGTTAGCGGAGAAGGAACGCCTTGCTGAAATTGAAAAGCAGAAAGAGCGTTGGCTTCAGTCTAACATCAAAGAGAAGTTCTTTAGTATGACGTTTGACGATTACAAAGTTTTTAATGACTCGCAGAAAGTTATGTTGGAAAAAACAAAAGCAATCGCAAACGGAAAGAATCGTTCATTGTTGTTACTTGGTGAAAACGGATTAGGTAAGACTATGCTTGCGAGCCTTGCTTTAATGAAAAGGGGGGGATACATATACAAGATGTATGAGATTATCACACAGATAAAGAGTTCGTATAAAGCAAACTCAACTGTTGACGAAATGGACATTCTCAAAAAACTGTCTAGTTGTCCTCTGCTTGTCATTGACGAAGTGGGTAAGCAGTTCGGTTCTGAAAGCGAAAAGAATTGGCTCAGTTATATCATTGACGAACGTTATGAATGTAACAAGCCTACAATTCTTATCTGTAATCTTAAACTCAAAAGGGAGTGCACCGAAGAAGAAAAGGCAAGCGGATTGTACATCGAACACTACCTAGGCAGAGACAGTGTATCCCGCTTGGTAGAATGTGCAGACATTGTGACTGTCACAGGTGAAGATTACAGAAGAAAAATGGCATTGACAGATTAATCTGTTAGTGGTATAATTACATTAGTTTAGGTGGTGAAGAGCCACGTACTAAAGGAGTGCTTATGGATAAAGCAAAACTTATGGAAGCCCTTATCGAAGTAGAAACGAAGGGTCTTAGATTTTCAAACAAATCGTTTGAGTGTGGTGCACACACGAACGTTGAAACACAGAGTGCTATGCGACAGTCGGATGCAGAGTTCTCAAATGCTATTTCTAATTTACGTGAGATGATTCTCACAGAAGGAGTGTAACGTATGGTTATTACAAACAAATTTAATTTGCCACAGAGTTTGGTAAATGCGGTATCAACAGAGCGACACAACAAGGAAGGTTGCGTTTCGGCAACTACTTTGTTGCAAGGTGTAAAGCAGATTGTCTTAACAAACAGACATTGGGATGAACTTGAAGACGATGTATCAGACAGAGTGTGGGCTATCTTTGGAACTGCGGTTCACAAACTGTTGGAAGAGTCTAACCCAAATGCGTTTACAGAAGAGCACTTTGAGTTTGATGTTGGCGGTAAGACTGTAACGGGACAGGTTGACTTGTACGATATGGAAGAGAAGACTATTACCGATTACAAGACCGCAAGTGTTTGGAAGGTTGTCTATAAGTCTTTTGATGATTGGAAGAGACAGGGATTGGTATACGCTTGGCTTTTGAAACACGAAGGTCTTGAAGTAAAGCGTTGCCGTTTTATCGCTATGCTCAGAGATTGGTCTGTAGGTGAAGCAAAGAAGAAACCCGAATATCCGCAGAGTCAGATTTATGAATATACATTTGATGTTACCAAGGCAGACTTGGCAGAGATTGGTATGTTTATAACAAAGAAAGTTGAAGATATTGTCAATGCTGAAGGCATGTCTGACGATGATATTCCACCTTGCTCCGCAGAAGAAAGATGGGCAAGACCAACGACTTATGCGGTTATGAAGGAAGGCAGAAAGACTGCGTTGAAAGTGTGTGACACAGAAGAAGATGCAGAAGATTATAAGTTCAAAGCGGGGGCGGGTTGCTATGTCGAAAAGCGTGAAGGTAAGAGTCCTCGTTGTGAAGATTACTGTCTGTGTAGAGAACACTGTAGTTTCTACAAGAGTTTAATGGCAAACAATTCATAAGGAGATAATTTATGGAAGTATTGATTAAAATTCAATCTGAACTTAAAGCGAATAAGTCACAGTACAATTCGTTTGGGAAGTATTATTACAGAAGTTGTGAGGATATTTTGGAAGCGTTAAAACCGTTATTAACAAAATACAATGCAACAATGTATATTACTGATGAAGTAGTAGAAGTTGGTGGGCGTGTATACGTAAAGGCAACGACAACAATTTCTGACGGTAAGGAAAGTATTTCTGTAAGTGCATACGCAAGAGAGCCGGAAACTCGCAAGGGCATGGATGATGCACAGGTTACAGGAGCAACTTCTAGTTATGCTCGTAAATATTGTCTTAATGGCTTATTTGCCATAGATGACTCAAAGGATGCAGACACAGACGAAAACAGAAATGAGTCTGACGCACGTTCAAAGGCTAGTGGGAGTGACACACCAAAAAGTGACACACCTAAAGTTCAGCGACCTAACTACAGTGAAGAGCAGTTAGCAAAAATGAAGAAGTGGACAGACGGAACGTTCACTGAAGAAGAACTTGCAGAGTTCAGAAAGCGTTGTTGTGGTGCAGATTACGCAGACGCAATCGAAGATATTAACGGAGAGTACGAAAAGCGTAAGGCTATTTTCTAAGGAGTGGGAGTATGGATATAAATACACTCAAGAGCAAATACATAGGAAAAAGATTTGGTCATCTTATTATTAAAGATATTGTTAGAAACAATTATCATTCTTTTGCACTATGCGTTTGTGATTGTGGTGTAGAAAAGCAAACAAGGCTCGACCATCTAATTTCCGGTAGTACCAAAAGTTGTGGTTGTCAACAACACAAAAACCGAAAGGCTATCAATGTTACGCACAATTCAAGTAAAACTAGATTGTATAGTATATGGATTGGTATGAAACAAAGGTGTTTTAATAAAAACTGCAAGGAGTTTTATCGCTATGGTGGTCGAGGTATAAAAGTGTGTAAAGAATGGTTAGATTTTAGTGTATTCAAAAAGTGGGCTGAAACCCACGGTTATGCAGACAATCTAACTATTGAGAGAGTGGATGTTAACGGTGATTACTGCGAACAAAACTGCAGGTGGATACCGTTATCTGAACAATTAAAGAACACATCTAGAAGTGTGTTTATAACTTTCAATGGAGAAACTCTTTGTGCTAACGATTGGTGCAAAAGGTTTGGGTTACCAAATAATTCTGTAATTAGGAGATACAGAAAAGGCTTGCCATTGGAAGAGGTATTCAAATTGAATACAAAAAAGGAGTAGTTATATCGACATTAACGAGGTTTGCTTGAGCGGAAGAATTTACGACATTGGTGTGTGCCCGACAAAAGGTTTATACCCTGTTGTAGAAGCAAAGTTGTCAGTGAATATTGGCAACAGTAAGGACAATGGTGCTATGTATGACGAGTTTAATATTCGTTCGTATGGCAAAAAGAGCGTGTTCATTTCGACATTGAAGGAAGGAACATTTGTAACTATTCACGGAAAACTGAAGGAAGATATTAGGGTTAATGCAGACAATCCAAATACTACTAGAAGTAAGACATACGTGAACATTGAAAATATTAAGACTCTCGGAATGGGGGAAGGAGAAGATAATGACTAATCTCAACAAAGTTATCGTGCAGGGTAATCTCACAAAAGATGCTTCTGACGATATGAAACGCAGTCAGAACAGTGACGTTGCGTTTGGAACATTCACGCTTGCGGTAAGCCGTTCTGTAAAAAACGGAGACAATTGGGAAGACCGAACTTCGTTTATTAAAATCAAAGGGTTTGGCAAGGGGTATGAAAACGCTTGCAAGCATTTGACTAAAGGTTCTTCCGCAATTGTAGAAGGCCATCTCGAACAGGAATGTTGGGAGAAAGACGGACAGAAGCGTTTTGAGATTGTTGTAATTGCAGACCGCATTTATCCTACTTACAAAAAGAGTGGAGATAATAACGGTGGCAGTGGAGCGCCTAAGTCAGAGCCTAAGCAGACTCAGAACAATGACGGCTTCCAAGAGGATTTCCCATTCTAATTAGCGGAGAGCACGATGAGACACTTAGGACTAAATGGTGGTTGGCGTGCTCTCGCACAAGCCTGCTTTCAAAACGCAATAAAACAAGGTGATATTGGGTTTATGTATGACAGAGATATATTCTCTGTTATATGCGGGCTTGCGAGATTGGATGAAACCGAGGCTATGGTTGCACTAAGATATGCGGAGTCTATGAAAAAAACACACGGAGAGAAGTGGTACAAAGGTATACTTAATGAAGTATTGAAAGGAGTAGAAAAATGAAAAAACAGCATGAGATGGTATTGGAGTATTTACAGACACACAAGGAAGGTATGACTTCCCTTGACGCTATGAACAAGTTTGGCATCATCCAAATGCCAAAACGTATTTGGATACTCAAGAGACTTGGGTATAAAATTGAAACAAAGACAGAGAAGGGAGTAAACCGCTTCGGTACTCCTGTGCATTACACAAGATACACTCTTGTGAAGGAGTAAAGTATGAGTAATCAGTATTACAGTAATGATGATTTGGAATTGGAAGTTAGCGGTGTGTTATACACAGTAGACGTTCGTGCTTTTGGAACTTATTCATACACACCTGCAACAAGGATTGACCCCGAAGATAGTGACTTTGAAATTGACGATGTTGAAGCAACTTGGTCAGACGAAAATGGAAATGTTGTAGTTGAAACAAAAGAAATGAAAAGCGCTCTTAATAAATATCTTCTTGAAAGTGCGGAGTGGGAAGACGATTATCCCGAACCGGACTATGACTACTACGAAGATTGTGCTATGGATAGATGGGAAAGGGAATTGGATAGGTGTGGACTATGACAAAAGAAGAACTTGAAATACAGATTAAAAAATTAAAACGACAAAATGAAAAATGGCATGAAGAATATAAGCGAGCCTTAGCAAAAGAACTTAAATTAGACGAAATGATTCTTCAAGTAGAACATGTTTTGTTTTTTATACATGAAGGAAAATATGTACATTGGGAAGAATGCAAAGTACTAGATAAACTTCTAAAAGAATATCATGTAATTCACCATGGTGCAAACTTTCCCGAAGTAAAAACAAAGAGTCTCCTACATGATTGGGGAATGGATTAAAGGAGTGTGAAAAATGACAGAAGAACAGAATACCGAAGCATTAAAAAGGGCAAGAACCTTCTCTGACAACAAAGATAGGATAGACGGATTTTATAATGGTTATGTACAGGCAACAATGGAACTGCAAAAGCAGATACAGATTGACGCAGAGCACATAATAGATTTGCAGAAACAGAATGGAGAACTAACGGACAAGGTAAAGGAACTTGAAGTAAGATGTAACGAACTGTTTTTGCAGACTTGTGAACAGGCTGAGAAGATAAAAGAACTTGAAGCACAGATAGAGAAAATGAAAAGGTGTTTTAACTGTAAGTACCGTGATAAGTTTGTTGAAAGCAAGTGTGGTGAATGTGAAAGATATTCTAAATGGGAGATAAAAGAAAATGACTGCTGAAGAACTAAAAAAGAAATGCACAGAAAGAGCAAAAATCTTTCAACAGGCTATGGAAAGTTG
>AUXO010102829.1_pt1 | contig 47726 bp, 56 predicted proteins | sample 768731 | NCBI WGS metagenome assembly AUXO01 (sample SAMN02715735, study PRJNA202380) | gut metagenome | biome: sheep rumen | host: Ovis aries | place: New Zealand: Palmerston North | reverse complement strand
TTTTTTAGTCTTATCAGCCATAGAATGTCTATAAGTTTGTTTCATAACATGATCTGTTTTATATCCAACTACAGCCATAATGTCTACATCAGGAACACCTTCTGCAGATAATTTAGAAACACAATAATGTCGAAGCTTATGCAAACTAAAATGTTCAATGTTTAATTCTTTTTGTGTTTTAACAAGCCATTTATAAATTTGATTTGGATATCCATTAAAAATATATCCTTTTTCCATGATTAAATCTACAATACTATCATCTAATACTATTTCTCTTGTAGAAGATGCGGTTTTTGTAGATTTAATTACCCATTGTTTATTTGAATCTTGTACTTTTGCTTTGTTAATATGAAGAGTGTTTCCTTCTAGGTCATCTAAAGTTAAAGCACATATTTCAGAACGACGTAATCCATGACATGCCAAAAGAAAAGGAATTTGAAATTCAGTTCCAACTGCAGCTTCTTTTATAGCCTGTATATCCTCATCTGTGGGGATATAATCCTCTTTAGGCATTATTTTAGGCAGAGTAGTTTTAAGCACGAAATCAGGGCGATATAGAGCCAAAACAGTAGATATAAAAGAATGGTAGTTACGTGTACTCTTAGGTGAATGTGTTTTTGAGTATTCGTTAATTTCTACTTGAATATCTATTTGTGTTATATCGCCGATATCTTTATTTGCAAGATTATCGGAAAATTGCTTTATTAACCCATTATAACCTCTTAAGGTAGAAGCAGATAGTACATTGGATTTGATTTTAATATAATTGTTAGCACAATTAATTAATGTATAACCGTAATGTACATTTTCTTTTCTGTTTTCTATTGCATACATTATTTCTTTTTGCGTTGGTTTATGATCAAAGTTAAACGTATATATTTTTTTATCTATCATTTTTCTAACTCTGTATGAATTTTTGGAGCGTTTTTCAATCTTCATAGAATTTCCTTTATTTATCTTTCTTTTTTAAAACTATTAACATATTGTATGTGGCTTTTATTTCTTCTTGTGAAGCAGTACATAAAATATTAAATAATTGTTCTAATTCTTTATTTGATGCTATTTTATTAGCAATTTCAAACGTTTTATCAGTTATATTCGTATTTGAATTATTTAAACTTTCCCAACCAAGTAAATATGCAGGAGTAGTATTAAGAGCATTTGCCATTAAATTAACTTTTGCTAGTGGTAAATCACGTGCTGCTTCAATTTTATTTATTGATGAACGTGATTTATAACCTACTCTTTGTGCTAGTTCTTCTTGCGTTAGATTTAATTCAATTCTTTTTCGCTTAATTCGTTCGCCGATGGTCATAAAGCTCTCCTTTTTATTACTTTCATTTATTATAATACCTTGTAGAAAAAAATTCTACAATAATTTGAAGAAATATGTTGACAATATGTCTACAATGAAATATTATTGGTGTAGACAATATGTCTACAAAATGGAAGGAGTGTAAAATGATAAATTCTAGTAAACTGGAAGATAAGATTATTCAAAGTGGATTAAAAAAGAAGTATATTGCAGAACAACTAAAAATTTCTATCCAAACTCTAAGACAAAAAATTTATAATAAAAACGATTTTTTAGTATCTGAGGCATCCGCACTAATTGAAATTCTTAATATTGAACCAGAAGAAGCAAATGAAATTTTTTTTGCGAAAGATGTAGACAATTAGTCTACAATTCTTGCTATACTACGCATAGCAAGAATATTTATACTTTACAAGTATAAATATAAACATATTGTTAATCAATAAGAAAAGAGGTGAAATTTATGGCATATGTTAAAACTTTAACAGCAAAAGAACGTGCATATGAACATTTATTTGTTTGTTTAAAGAAGCAAAAGCAGTGCGAAATAGCAAAATTATTAAATATTTCACAACCGACTGTTTCCAGAAAAATAAAAAAACTTGATTTTACATATGACGAACTTGTAAAGATTTTTGAATTTTTGAAGATTCCAAAAGAATCAATTGGGGAATTTTTTATGTAATGAAAATCTAAATGTAGTAAATGAACGAATGAAAGGACTAATATGCCAAAAGTATATTTAACAAATGAGGAGAAAATAAAAGCCTTAAATGAACGAAAAATGAATAATTTTATTGCTCAAATTGAAAAAACTTTGAAAGACGAGCATATAACACAACATCAAGTTGCACAAGCGTTAGATATATCTGATGGTGCGTGGTCCCAACGTATACGAAAAGGTCATATAAGACTTAATGAATTATATGCAATTGCCTCATTACTAAATATAGATGTAAAAGAATTATTTGATATGTAATAAAAGTGCAAGAGAAAATATTGGTGCAATAACAAAGTGAAAGGGGAATACTAATATGAAAGCAAAAGTAATAGCGATAGCTAATCAGAAAGGTGGAGTAGGAAAAACAACAACATCCGTTAATCTTTCTGCAGAACTTACAAGACAAGGATATAAAACATTATTAATTGATTCGGATGGGCAATGTAACTCTACAGATACATGCCAAGCAATAATAGAAAATCAGCCAACACTATATGATTTGCTTTTTGGAAAAGAAGATGCATTAGAATGTATTCAAAAAACGTCTATAACAGATATGATTGCGTCTGATCCTTTGTTGAATGATTCAGAACATCGCTTTCCAAATGATGCAGGACGCCTATTTTTACTTAAAAATAATGCTGAAAAATTAAGAGAGCATTATGACTATATTATTATTGATACACCACCCAATCTTGGCTGCATGTTGGGAAATATTCTAACATACGCTGATTTCGTTATTATCCCAGTAACTTGTGATAGATATGGAATGATGGGGATAAATGAATTATATAATACAATTCATTCAACTCAACAATATACCAATCCTAAGCTTAAGGTACTTGGAGTTTTATTCATTAAATTTCGTAATAATACGATTCTTTGCAGAGAATTCTCTGAAAAATTACCAAACGTACTTAATGATTTTAATACACAATTATTTGATTCAAAGATAAGAGAATCAGAATCATGTAGAAAGGCACAATCTAATTGTATGTCTTGTTTTGAATATGATTCTAAATCTACAACTGCAGCTGATTATAGTCAGCTGGTTCAAGAAATAATTAATAAAGCGAAAGGGGAACAGTAATAATGGCAAAGACTACAAATGTAACATCTTCATTAGACAATCTATTCAAATCATCGAAAGATTCTATGAAGAATAATAAGGGATTCGAAATGATTGAGTTGGATAAACTTAAAGAATTCCCGAATCATCCGTATAGAATTATTGATGATGAATCAATGGAGCAATTAAGTGAATCTATTAAAGAGTATGGAATGCAAGAGCCAATTTTAGCAATTGAAGACGCTGATGAACCATCTACATACTTTATTATTTCGGGTCATCGAAGAAAGAGAGCGTCGCAAATAGCTGAAAAAGACTTTGCACCTGTAAATGTACTTGATATTGATATGGACTTAGCAGCTATTTTAATGGTCGATTCCAATAATAAAAGAGAACATTTGTCTATATCTGAAAAAGCAAAAGCCTATAGGATTAAACAAGATGCTATAGGTCGGCGCCAAGGAGTCAGAAATGATTTGAAAGAAGATTCGATAAATGAATCAATTAATTCATCTGATTCTGAAAGAACAATAAGAAGATATATAAGACTTTCATATTTAACGGACGAAATGCTTTCATTGGTTGACGAAGGCAAAATTCCTCTTCTTGCAGGAGTAGGTCTTTCGTATTTTGATGAAGACGAACAAGATATAATGTTTAGATTTTTTATTGAAAATAAGTTTTATCCAAAAGAAGAAGAGGTAAATTATCTTAGAAACTATAAAAGTAATGTTAGTAATAAAAAAATAACGCCGGGTATGCTGCTTCATGTATTCAAAAGAGAAGAAAAAATCAAGAAAAATAATGTTGCACTTAAAGAAGAAAGCCTATATGAGTATTTTACGCCAGGAACACCAAAGGATGATATGGAAGTAGTTATTCTAAAGCTTCTTCAGATGTATAAAAATAAAGAAATTACACTAACGTAGGGGGATTTTATGGAAGTGATTTCAAATAATAATAATGAAAAAGATATTTTATATGATGAGGCTGAAATTAAAAACTTGTTGTGGAATTTGGGACGAGTGGTTCGAAATGCAAGGCTTAAAATGAAGCTTAACATTAATGAGGTTGCGTTAGCATCTAATTTAAGCCTTGCTTTGGTTCAAAAAGTCGAATCAGGTCAAAGCAATATTACTTTTTCCAATCTTTGTAAATTAGTTTATGCGTTAAATATATACCCTGATGATATTTTCCCTTTTGGCAATCCCAAACCTCGTGATCATTCTGCACAATTTAATAAATTGACACGTAATTTAGAGGATGAAGAGATAGCAGCTGTTTTTAATGTAATTCAGTCCATGGCTGATCTTGTCGAACATGTTGAATATTCTAAAGGAATTACAAAAGAAGAACTTCTTGTTGAAAAAAAGAAGCTATCTGATCTAAATAAAGAGATTGAATTAGCAGAATCTAAGTTAAAAGATGTAATAAAAGAAAAATCTAATAATAAGGTTGAGGAATAGCAAATGACAGGAAAAGAAGTGATAGAAAAGGTCGAAGCGTACAAGGCAAGGACAGTTGAAAATGCTTTGAATAAGGCAAAAGAAGAATACCAGGATGCAAAGGGTTCTTACAATGACACAGGATATGACCGTTATTATAACAAAATGAACAGACTTGAAAAAACCATTGAAGAACTTGAAGCATACATCGAAAAAGACAGGGTGAATGAAAGGCTTTTAGACTTAAAATCTGAACTTGAATGTGAAAAGGCATTAAACAGAAAGAAAATACAAGAGATAAAGAAGGATTTGATGAATAAATTGTTTTATCTTCTCAAAGTTATTCCTGAATGTACAGAAGCACGAAGTCTTGAAGAATACATCAAGAATTTGGATGACTGAAGATTGAACGCATGTGGTGAGGCACTTCTTATGAAAGGAGAAATAGTACTTTGGGTAGATATTTATATGACGGAAAGGAATTTAGCTCTACAAAATCACTTTCAAAGTATTGCGGAGTAAAAGAAACAACAATACGTGCACGATTTCGTCGTGGTATGTCAGTTGATGAGGCTTGCTTATTGACTGATCATCGATGTCGCTACATTGAGGAAAAACCACTTGTATCTATCATACGTGAACAGGGACAAGATCCTGATCTTGTAAATAATCGTTTGAAATATGGTTATACGCTTTCTGAAGCATTAAACACACCCAAAAAAATAACTAGACAAGGAAGACCCATCATTGTACATGGAATACTATATCAATCTATTTCAGCTGCACTTCGTGCCTTGGAATTGGAAGATAAAGAGAGTATTATTCGTGGACGATTAAATAGAGGCTATAAGCCTAATGATGCATTTAGTTTTTTAAATAAATAATATTTATATAAGTAAAGTACTTAAGAATAGTTCTGAAAGGAGATTATAATGAACCGAACTTGTAAAGGATGTTTTGCTGCAGAGACTGATTCTCATCCAAGATGTGGCAAAGCTCACGGCTGTAGCCTTGGATATAAGAATGATGGTGAAGGGCATCCACTGGAAGAATGTCCTAAGCCTAAGAGTTGGAGACAGCTAAAAAAAATGGATAAACGGTAAATATAGATGAAGATGCTGAAAAAATGAACAGACTTGAAGAATACATCAAGAATTTGGATGACTGAAGAGCCAAAATTGATAATCAATAAGGAGATTTTTATGGACGAAAAAAAGTTTAGGAAAACTGTAAAAATCAAAAGCGCTATAGCTATTACTATATTTGTGATACTCTGTATAGCAGCAATTTTTGTATTAGTAACTGGCTTTGATATACCACCTAAAACACAAACAAATAAAGACATTACCATATATACCGCAAATGGAGAAAAGATAGCTGAATACAAAGGTGCTACAAACGTTATTACTGATAGTCGTGGTGGTTACATTGATTTTATTTGCGATGGCAAGAATTATAAATATATTAACTGTTTTATCGAAGTTAAAGAAAACTTACGATAATCAAAGAAGATTAATTGCAAGCAATTTGGCAAATATAAGAATGGAGAATAAATATGAGCGAAGCAAATAAAACAAGATGAGAAGCATTGCGTGCATTTAATTATAAAAATCGAGACAAGAGGATGGGAAATAAAATGCTAATTTTACCAATAAAAAAGAAGTGGTACAATATGATTCTTTCAGGCAAGAAAAAGGAAGAGTATAGAGAAATAAAGCCATATTATCGGAGTAGATTGTATCACGAAGGTTTCCTCGATCAATATGGACTGCCTACACAATGGCAAAGCAAGGTATTATTTCGTAATGGATATTCCAAAAGTTCGCCATCATTTGAAGCACTATGTTCTCTTGATATAAAAACCGGCAGGGAAGAATGGGGAGCAGAACCAGATAAGGAATACTACGTACTTAAAATAATGGAGGTATTGAAAAAATGAAAACAATTACAATTCCTATAGATCATATTATCGTTATTATAATGGTCACAATATTATCTTGTGTAGCTGTATATAAATTTTTTAAATTTTTAAAGGAAATTTTAAAGGACATAGTTACAAATAAATTAAAGAAAATAGTTACAAATGAATCTAACACTAAAAATGAGACTAATAATAACAATATAATTAAAAAGATGTCATGCAAAGAGGCATATCAATTAACAGAGCCTCGCTTGTGCAACAATGTCTGGAAAGAAATAAATAACGCTATAGAAAGTGGACAAATTTCTGCATTTGTATCGGGCGATAGAGGTAAGGTTCCTTCCTATCTTATCGAGGAACTTATTGACCTGGGCTACTCTATTGAGGTGCGTGATTATGATTTTAATAAAGCACCCTCTATAACTATATATTTTAATAAAGAATCAACCGGGGAACTTCTTATGGAATTTGGAGATTTATTAAATAGCCAAATACGACCTATATCAATTGAGGAATATGAAAAATTGGGTCGGAGAAAATAATAATATGAGAAAAAGGGATAAAAAAGAAAATTTGAGTACAAAACCAGTACAGATAAGTCTTTTTGATTATCTTGCGGAGCAAAAAAACAATGATAGAGAAGTAAATGTTGTAGGAGCTGTCAATCCCAAAGAAAGCATGAATGAAATTGATGTAAAACTTTCGTACGGAGATCTGATTCTCATTGTTTCAATGCTTAGAGATTATGTGAGGGGATTAGATAATATAAAGCAGGATGATATTCAATGGCAAGTATATTATCGGAAGAAATTTTTGACTATAGCAGATGAAATATCTGAGAAGCTTAGATATGACTATGATGAGACATTAGAAAAATGTCTCAAGAAGAGAGGAAAAAATGATATAGGAGAAGAAGCTCTGATTTTAGCATTAAAAGTATAAATCTTAGAAATAGGCGTAGAAGGTGAGGTAAGCAGTTATGAATCAAAAGGTACAAGAACGATTCCTGAAGGATAAATATATAGGAGGATAATAATGATGAATTTAAAAGATATTTTAAAAAAACATAAACATTGGATAGAAGAGGATTGCAAAGGCTGGGAAAATATGAAAGCTGACTTGAATGGTGCTGACTTGCGTTGGGCTAACTTGCATGATGCTGACTTGTATGGTGCTGACTTGAATGGTGCTGACTTGCGTTGGGCTAACTTGCGTGGTGCTAACTTGCATGATGCTGACTTGTATGGTGCTGACTTGTATGGTGCTGATTTGCGTGGTGCTAACTTGCGTTGTGCTGACTTGCGTGGTGCTAACTTGAATGGTGCTGACTTGTATGGTGCTGACTTGTATGGTGCTGACTTGCGTGGTGCTAACTTGTATGGTGCTGACTTGCGTGGGGCTAAAAATTTAATATTTCCATTAAGTTGCCCTGAAATCGGTTCATTTATAGGATTTAAAAAAGCACACGACGGAATTGTAACATTAAAAATAACAGAGGATGCGAAGCGAAGTTCGGCAACTACGAGAAAATGTAGATGTAATAAAGCAGAAGTTATCCAAATAGAAGGGTTTGATGGAAAACAATTAACACAAACTTGTTCTGCGTATGATAAATCTTTTATTTATAGAGTTGGAGATGTTGTTGAAGTTGATGATTTTTGTGAAGATAGATGGGATGAGTGTAGTACAGGAATACACTTTTTTATTACGAAAGAAGAGGCGGTGAATTTTTAATGACGCACTGTGTGAGGATGCTAACATAGCTCTTGAATCAGTGCCAACCATCACAAAAGCAGAATGCAGAGGAGATATAGAACTAATGGATGTTTTTATTAATATACTTAAATATCTACCAATCGTTGAGTCTGTACCATATCTTTTATTTTATTATGGTGCATCAGTATTAAGAATGCTACGAACTAAATCATCAAATGACGTATCAATTATAGGATGGTCAGTAGCGTCTACAGTTCAACTTTGTTATATATTTTACGGAATATTAATCGTTAAAGAATGGCAGTATATAGCATCATGTGTTTGTGCGACCTCGGGTACAATCGCAGTGCTTATAACAGCACTTTACTATAGATATATAAGGAGAAAATCATATGAGAGACGATAATTTAATCATTGATTGCTTCGCCGGAGGTGGCGGAGCTTCAGTTGGTATAGAGCTAGCGCTTGGTCGTCAAGTAGATATCGCAATTAATCACGATCCACAGGCTATACTAATGCATAAAACGAATCATCCCAATACACTTCACTTGACTGAGGATATTTTCAAAGTTAACCTAAAAAAATATATTCAAGGTAAAAAGGTTGCTCTTATGTGGGCAAGTCCAGATTGCACAAGTCACTCAAAAGCAAAAGGCGGACAACCAAGAAATTCAGGGCTTCGCATTCTTCCCTGGGCAGTTTATAAACACGCAAAAGCTATCATGCCGGAAGTAATTATTATGGAAAATGTTGAAGAAATCCAACAATGGGGACCACTTGACGAATCTGGAAGACCAATCAAGGAGCGGATGGGAGAGGATTACGATAAATTTATATCTGCGATGAAAAATCTCGGATACGACTTTGATAGCATAGAACTGGTGGCCGCAGACTACGGAGCACCGACCACAAGAAAAAGGTGGTATGCAATCTTCAGGAAAGACGGCAGAGCAATACGATGGCCGGAGCCTACGCACAACAAAAACGGCACTGATGGAAAGAAGAAGTGGGTCGAATGCGGAGACTACATCGACTGGAGCGACATAGGTAATTCGATATTCACGAGAAAAAGACCGCTCGCAGAAGCCACGAAGAAAAGGATCGCAAATGGGATCCGAAAGTACATCATCGAGAATCCGACACCATACATCGTGAAGGACGGAGACAAAATCCTCATGGCATATATGGATAAAGCCTACGGCGGAAATTACAAAGGATGTGGTAGTGACCTGTGTGATCCATGCAGTACGATTACCACTATAGATCATAATAGGCTTGTGACTGCTTTTCTCATTCAATATCACGGCGAACAGAAGAATGGCGATAGTCGAGGTCAAAAGATGACAGAACCTGTAAAGACAATAGATACAAGCAACAGATACGGTCTGGTATCTGCTTTTGTTACAAAATTTTATAAAAGTGGAATTGGGCAAGGATGTGATGAACCACTTCACACAATCACAACATCACCAGGACACTTCGGATTAATTAGTGCATTTCTTATTAAATATTATGGAACAGGATGCGGACAGCAGCTGAACGAGCCTCTGGCAACCATAACCACGAAGGATCGCTTCGGACTGGTGAATGTCCTGATCAGCATCGAAGGAGAGCAGTACATCATAGCCGACATCTTTCTCCGAATGCTAAAGCCAGAAGAACTGAAGGTGATGCAAGGGTTTCCGAAGGACTACATCATCGACAGAGACTACCACTGGAAGAAGTATCCGATAGGAGAGCAGGTCAAAAGAATCGGAAACTCGGTAGTGCCGATTATAGCTCAAAAACTGATAACCGAAAACTGCGGATACCTAAAAGAGGGAGAGCGATGTCCTAATCCAATTATGTATACAGAAAATGATGGACAAGCTGCATTTAAGTATGCATAGATGCTTTGTGGTTCGAATAAACAGCACTTTACTATAGATATAAGGAGAAAATCATATGGAATTTAGTTTAGACACAGCATTAACGTTATTTATTGCTATCTTGACGATCATAATTGGTATTCGGCTATTTTGCGACGCAAATCCTAAACTATTTCGTTTTTCGAATATTACCACTATTACATTGACAATCTTAATGGTTGCCGTATTAGGACTGGGGTTTGCTGTTTTTCGTTATGGAAAACCGAATATTAACGAAAAAGAAGAAACTTACAAAACAATTGCCCGTACTGAACAATATCACGACGCAGCTATTTTTTTTAAAACAGCTTGAAGACCCAGATGATAACGATGGAATTACTTATTCAGATGGGAAAAAAACAATCGAAGTGAAAATAAGCAGAATGCCTAAAGCCTATGATGAAAATAGTGATACTGATTATGTCGCAAGGTTAAAATGTTACTTCGGACCATTATACACTTTTCGCGATTGCTATGTCTATGGAAATAAAACTCAACAAGGATTTTGAAAAAGGCTTGCCAAAAAAAGTTGGAGGTGAAAGTATGGAAGTTAATTTATTTTGTTATTTCTTAGGGTCAGTTGTTTTTTTTGTTATTTCAATTATATTGGGGCAGTTACGATATTATGACAAAGTGTATGTGCTTTCAAGAATATTCTTTGTGTTAGCTGGTTTACTTGCTTTATTTCCTGTGGTTATTTTTAAGTTCGCAAAGCCAGATGTTAAAGAGCAGGAATATGTTTACGAAACGGTAGTACAATCAACCGATATCGGTTCTATAACTTATAAAGATGAAGATGGAGAAGTAATAGAAAAAGATATTGATCTGCTCCCTAAAGTTTTTGATGAAAATGGTAAGAACAACTATGTGGCATCAATAAGATGTTATACTGGACCGTTCTATGTTGTAAAAGATTGTTATGTGTATACAGATAAGGATGAGACATAAAAATTACATCCTATTTATTTTAAATATGGAAGTATTTATACAAGGGAGAAAGGAGTGAAAATAATGAATACCCAAGTAATGTTTTCAAGTAATAGTGACGAATACGCAACACCTCAAGAACTTTTTGATGAATTAAATAGTGAATTCAAATTTGATTTAGATCCTTGTGCAACAGATGAAAATCATAAATGTAATAAGTATTATACTATGCATCAAGATGGTCTTACACAAAAATGGGGGGGGTGTAGAGTATTTTGCAATCCGCCTTACAGCCAAATTGGTAAATGGGTGGAAAAAGCTTTTTACTCGACAAAAGAAGAAAATACTTTAGTAGTAATGCTAATTCCAAGCAGAACGGATACAAGATATTTTCATGATTTTATTTATCAGCGAGCAGAAATTAGGTTCGTAAAGGGAAGACTAAAATTTGGAGAGTCAAAAAATGCAGCTCCTTTTTCAAGCATGATTGTAATATTTAGGGGTGCTGGTACTAACTAATCATGTAGATCATGTTTTAACAATCAAGAGAGGTGATTTATTAGCGCGAGGTAAATTTATTAAAGATTATGGTTTGGATTATAGAATGAGTGCGATGGGCGAGATGTTTCAAATAATAAAATGAATAGGAAAAATAAGAATTAAAGAGGCGCATTATTAATATTATTGTAAAAAAGGAGCTAATTATGAATGGAATGAATGATAAACACTTGGATGTGATGGAAACTGTCTATGAAAAAAATAACGCATCTTTTGTCGATGCACTAGTCTATTGTTTTCAAAACGGTAAAAAAAAGACATTACCACCGCAGACACTAGATCAGGAGAAGGAATTAGTAAAGAAATATGGCACTATATTGAGCATTTTACCAATTCAATTAACAGATTTAGAAAAGAAGAACTTAGATAAACGGAGTATTTAGGTTTATGATTTTATTATTCGTAAATCCATATAATTAGGAGAGGTACATATATGAATAAAAACGAAATAATTAGAGATACTATTGAAATAGATAAAACTAGAAAGAATTTCTTTTATACTTATGACATGATTTTTGATCTCGATATTAGTTGTCATGCTAAATGTCTATATATGTATTTATGCCGATGTGCTGATTCTGATAACATTTGTTTTCCATCTTATAAAAAAATAGCAGAAAAATGCGGAATCTCGTCAGCAACTGTTAAAAGAGCAATCAAAGAGCTAATGATTGCCGGTCTCATTATTAAATATTCTTGTTTAGAGGGAAAGGGTAGTAATAGGTATGTTATCTATTCTGAACCTAACGACAGTATTATGATAAAAAATGTTGAGTTAGGTAATATTAAAGATACAGATCTTCCAAAAGAGTATATATCTATCACTCCTGAGTCTCTGGAAATTGACGAAAACGATAATGATGATATTGCTCAGGAAAATGAACAAACCACAACATCTAGTGTAGTCACACAGACCACCCAAGATATAGGGGGTAGTCACACAGAACACCCCTCTACAGATAAAAATACTCAAACCACAACATCTAGTGTAGTCACACAGACCACCCAAGATATAGGGGTGGTCACACAGACCCGGGTTCACACAGACCCCCCTGGGGTGGTCACACAGACCCCCGAAGGAATATTAAATATTAAGGAATATATATTTAATTATTATAAAAATATTAGGGAAGAACCCGATGAAGATTTTTTTGAACTAATTGAAAATGTTTTTAAAGTTTACCAGGAGCTTTTGGATATATCAGAACTTTTGTCGTACAAAGAAATCTATAGAATTAACCAAAATGTTTATTCTAAGGATACTGTTATGAATTTGTTAGCATCATTGGATAAATCAAATTTTATTCAGGTAATAGATTATTTATCCAATTGCGAAGTTGTTTCTGATAATCTTATAAAGATATCATTGTTAAATTCGCATAAGTATATCAATAAAAAAACGATAACAAATAAAACAAAAAATAGTAATTCTAATTCTTTTAAAAATTTTGAAGAAAGACACTATTCTAATGATTTTTTTAAGTTTTTTGAAACTATAAACACATCGTAGAATACATAAATGTTGTATATAAATTTAGAAATTAAGGAGTATCACATGAATAGATATACACAATATGACAGAGAAAACGCTATAAATGTATCATTTACAGACGTGTGCCAATATTTTGGGTTTAGTGTAACTCGTATAGGTCATTATTATTCTTTGAAAGAAATGGATTCTATAAGAATTTATAATGATAAAACCTTTTATAGATTCTCCGGAAAGAGCAATAAAGGAGCTACTGGTGGAACTGTTATAGATTTTATGCTTGAGTATTGCGGATATGATGATGTTCCGTCCTGCATAGAATTTCTTTTAGAATTTCAGAATCTTGATTTTGAAAGAAAAGAAATTCAAACTATAAATACAACTAATAAAACTTCGGACACGGTGTCCGAAGTTAGTGGTATTGAGCTTCCAGAAAAAAATAATGACTATAAAAGAGCCTTTGCTTATTTGATAAAGACGAGAGGTATATCACAGGATGTTGTTCAATATTTTGTTGATAACAAACTTTTGTATGAAGACATAGAGCATCATAATCTTGTATTTTTAGGATATGATAAAGATAGTAATCTTAAATATGCTGCAAAGCATGGCACTAATTCTTATCATGATAAAGCATATAGAGGTGATTGTAAAGGCTCTGATAAAGATCACTATGGTGTAAGTCTTCATAATTCAGAAAATGGAGTAGTCCATATATTTGAATCTGTTATTGATATGATGAGTTATATAACTATGTGGAATGAAATTGTAGACTATGATTATATAAAAGATTTTAATGGTCTTGCTATGGGCGGAACAAATTGTTATGGTGCGATAGATACTTATGTTAATGAATATGACATAGCAACTTTATATTTACATCTTGATATGGATGAAGCAGGACTTAAAGCATCAGACAGTATTTATAATAGATATAAGAATAATTGTTATAGAATGTATATTGATAACATATTGGAACCTCTAACAAAGGAGGTTAAAGATTATAACGATCTTCTATTAAAATTAAGGGAAGATAATTCCCTGGATTATTTTGATTGTTTTATTTATTCAAATGACATCAAAGTATATTCTGAATAACAAGTAAAGACTAATAAAGTGAGATAGTCGTTTTTCTTTTTCTAAAAATATTCATTTTTTCTTTTAACTGTATTTTTCTACTTGCACTTAAAATTGCACTTAAACTCACATTTGTTTAAATTGATGAAAGGAGATACGAAATGAAGATAGTTAATATGAAAAAATCATAAAGACGCATACATAATTTATAGAGAGAGGAGTAAAACATGAATAAATACGAATTTACAGGTAAGACAATGCAATATTTTGATAAATCGAGATCCAAAGATGTAACACTTCATCAAATAAGAAGCATTGCAAGTGGTATATTAGGTGGTTGGGTAGAGTCTGAAGAAAATCTTTCACAAACAGGCGATTGTTGGGTTGCGGCTGAAGCTATGGTTTATGGTAATGCTAGAGTTTATGACAATGCTATGATTTGTGATTATGCTGAAGTTTTCGATAATGCCAAAGTTTATAATGATGCTCGCATTTTGGATGATGCCAATGTTTTTGGCAACGCTCAAGTTTATGATAATGCTAATGTCCGAGAAGGAGCTGATATTTCGGGTCATGCCGAGGTTCGAGGTAATGCTAATATTTCCGGTAAGGCTAGAGTTTATGGTGACGCTCAGATTGGCGATAATGCTAAAATTTGTGATAATGTCAATATTTATGATAAAGCTAATGTTTTTGGCAAGGCATTGGTTTGTGAAGAAGTTAAGGTGTATGATAATGCTAAAGTTTATGATGATGCATTAGTTTGGGGTGATGCCGAAATTTATGGAGATGCTGAAATTTATGGCAAAGCTAAAATTCATGGCAAAGCTAAAATTCATGGCATCGCAAAAGTATACCGCAGCACAGTGGTCTATGATAAAAATATTTTTGATTCAAAAGATACAAATAAGGAACCTGATCATTATGGAGAATTGTCTGATAAGCTTGGTATGTCTGATTCGAGAACAATTAAAGCTTATGCAGGTGATGCCCCGGCGACTGTAATGATGAACAATTCTGACGAAGATAAAAAATATGCTGTGGAAATTACAGAAACCCTTAAAAAAATTGTTGTGGTTGAAGCTGAAAGTTTCGAAGAAGCAAAAGAAAAGGTAGAAATTGCCTACAGTAGAGAAGATATTGTATTAATAGCAGATGATTTTGATGATGTTAGTTTTAATGAGACGGTTATATTTGGTGCTAATTCGATTTCTAATGATGAATCTATTGATAATTATGAAATCCTTGATAATGTAAATTTATTTGCACGTTCAAAAAGTCGATAGTATTTTATTTATGAAATACTGTAAAGCGTCTATATAGCCTTTATAACGGCAGTTTAGTTTAAAAGGCTATAAATTATAGGGACGTAGTATTGAAATCGCTTATTAAGGCATATACGAGGTGTGAACACATAAGAATATTTGATTGAATATGATTAAAATCATATGATATTATAATAATAACTAATGAGATATATTGAATTATTTAGGAAAAAGGAGCTTGTTATGTTAAAAGGTAAGACATACGAAGTCTATTATAAAAATGATTTGGCTTTTTCTATCAATAGTGGTGGAAAAGTAGTTATAAATAATAATAATATCTTACCAATGGATATTTACGTGGAAGAAAGTGATGATATTGATGATAGAGCAAACAATATTGTTAATTTCAACTGTTGGTGTAGTGAAAGAATAATACCTTTAGATCGAAAATATGCGAAAGAAATCTTGGCATTTTATGAATATGATAATACACCGGCACTAAGCGAAAGAGCTAATATTGGCTTAACAACACGTTGTGTGTCTCTTAATGACTGTTTTTGGGTCAAGGATAAAGATGAAGCATTGAAATGGGAAGATGTAAATTTATTTCAGAATAGTCTGGATAATGCCGTATTTGAGTTGCCACTTACAGGAAAGGGTTTTACAATTAACAGAGAAAGTATTTCTCCGGATATTAATACTGATGGCAAGGCAGCTAAAGCATGGAAGAGACAGGGTAATGATTTTTACTTATTAAAGGCTGATAGTGGTAATGATGGTGTTACAAAAGAAACAGAGGCTTCTGACATTTTACATAAAATATTCGGTGATTATGTTGTTAAATATTCAAAAGATGTATTTAATGATACAGAGGTTTCTGTATGTAAATGTTTTACAAATGAAACCTTTAATATGGTAAAAGCTGATTATTATTCTATTTATTTAATGAATAAAGATGAGTCATTCTCCTATTACTTAAATTTGTTGTATCGAGAAAGCCTGGAGTGCATGGTTGTTGGTGATTATCTTGTTGGAAATATTGATAGGCACCCAAGAAATTGGGGTGTAATATATAACTATAATGGTGTTGATTTAGGAGCGTTGAAGCTATCTCCGATATATGATTTTGATCATGCTTTCGAAGGAACAGGTAATGAGATATGTCAACCTTATCATTATTTGGGTAGACATATTTCTTCAGAGAAAGCTTGTTTGGAAGTATTGGAAAAAGATCAGTATTTATTGGATAGGATAGTAGAGCTTGATTTATCTGCTTATAACTATGGAGAATACGTTAATAATAGAATTGAAAGAATTAAAGATTTAATTGAACCTATATATTATTCTCCTAAAATATAATTATAGTATTTGTGTAGAACCAGCATTATAACTTCGGACACGGTGTCCGAAGTTAAATAAAGCAGCTAAAAACTCAAATTAAAGACGAGGAATAAATATATGTATGATATTTTGTTAGATAAGGAAAAATATATAAATGCTATATATAATAATAAAGACTATTTTGAAAGCTATGTCACACGAAGTATATACAATTCTAATGCAATTGAGGGTAGTACATTGTCGTATTATGACACATATCAAATAGTTTTTGATACTTCGTCGAATGTTCCGCTTAAAAATATTAAGCCAAGAGAATTATATGAAGCCATTAATCTTAAATATGCAATAAACTATATGTTTGTAAACATAGAAAAGGATGTAGATTCGTCTTATATTTGTGATCTTGGAATATTGGTAAACAAAAATATTAATGAAGCATCTGGATATAGAACATCTCAAGTCTTTATAAAAGGAGCAGAACATATTCCACCAAACGCTTCGGATGTTCCAAGATTAATAAATGAATTATTATATACTTCATTTAAGGGTAATGATTTTTTCACTAATCTTGCTGAGTTTCATATTAGATATGAAAGAATACATCCATTTGTGGATGGAAATGGAAGAACAGGTCGGATTTTGTTAAATAAATTTGCTTTAGATAATAATTTTCCAATGTTTGTTATTCCATTAGAAGATCGAGCTGAATATATGAATTATTTGGCTGATTATAATATTGAGGGTTTGGCATCTTTATTTGATAAATTAATCGGTATTGAGCTTAATAAGATGGAAGAATATAATATAAAAATTGATAATATATTGTTTGATTCTAATAATAAAAATAAATCTATATAAATAATAGTATAAGCATATATATTGTGACTTCGGACTAATTGTCCGAAGTTTTTTTATGCGTTTTAACTTCGGACACCGTGACCGAAGTTAAATAGGTCTAACTTCGGCCATGCTGTCCGAAGTTATAGGGGTTTTAGGGGGCTTCCCCTAACAAGTGCATTTTGTATATACAAAATGCGTATCTTGCCAATGTCAATTTATTGGCATTGGCATAACTGCCAACCCCAAGTTAACTTCGGTCACGGTGACCGAAGTTAAAAAATCAATAAAAATTTTTTATAATAGAAAAAATTAGATTATTTCATATTATAAATTGATTTTTTGTAAACATAATTTGATATGCTTTAAATATCTTAAAGGTCTTATTTATATATCTTTTCTGATTTGTTTTAGATAAGATTTTTAAGAACATTTTTTTCTTGCTTAAGTAAAATCGTTGTTTTAGAATTATTAGTTCTTATTACTTTTCCCCTTATCTAAAGCAGCGATTTTACATTTTGTTTAACTTCGGCCACGGTGTCCGAAGTTAAGAAAGGTATAATATGAAAGATGGCATTATTATTTTAAGAATCGAAGAAACGAATAAAAAAGAAATAATGAGTTATTGTAAAAAACACGGGATATCTTTGTCGGAGCTTTTAAGAGAAGCTGCGTGTGAAAAAACAAATAAACTAACAAAAAAACAATATTCATTAGATAAGCAGCTTAAGGGAGAAATAAATAGGATTGGAAATAATATTAACCAGATTGCAAAAAATTATAATAGTAATAGATATTTACTTGATAGTGAAAAAGAAAGATTGTTTCAGTATTTAGATAAGCTTGAAGCATTAATTAATGAACATAATGAATTTGATAGAAAGAAGTTTTATGAAATGCTCAATAAATAATATATAATCAACTTCGGACATGATGTCCGAAGTTAAACAACGCTAACTTCGGTCACGGTGTCCGAAGTTAAAAATAGAGGTATAATATGGCAATAACAAAAATCATAGGTTCAATACATAAAACAGATAAATCAACATATCGTGCTTTAAAGAATACTATTAATTATATATGCAATCCTGAAAAGACAGAAAACGGTAAATATGTTGGAACACAATTATGTGATGTAAATAATGTATTAAGTGATTTTATAGAAACATATAAAATATTTGGAAAAGAACCCAAAAAGAAATCAGATAGATTGGCATATCATATGTGTATTTCATGGAAGCCCGATGAAGAGAATATATCTTTAGATAAAGCATATAATGTTCTTGGTGATTTTTGTAAAAAATATATACCAGAACATGAAGCTGTATACTCTGTACATAAAGATCAAGAACATATACATGGCCATATATGTTTTAATGCTGTTAACTGTCAAGATGGACTTAAATATAGATACAATAAAAATGATTGGGAAAAAAGTATTCAGCCGATCGTTGATGAGATTTGTGAAAAATATAATCTTAGTAGACTTGAGGATGATACAGGTTTAACTTTAGAACAATATGATGATTTGAGAAATAAAAGATTTAAGAAAAAAACAAAGAGTTCTAATAATAAGTATTATAATGAGAAAAATGAAAGATATGCATTGAGTGATTATCTTCGTGATGATATAGATTATTTTATCAATATATCAGAATCATATGATGAATTTATAAACAATCTTAAAAATGCTGGATATCAAGTTAAAATTGGTAAATCAAAAAAATATGGAACGTATACAGCTATTAAGTATGAAGGGATGGAACGTTTTAAGAGGACATACTCATTAGGAAAAAATTATACAGATAATATGATTAAAAATCGTATTGATTTAAATAAAAAAAATAATTCTTTAGATAAAGAAGAAATTAGATATTTTGTTCCTAAAAAATTCTATAGAGTTAGAATCCATTATGACTTTAGTAATCCTATTATTAGAAATAGATATTATAGAATACATAAAGCAGGTGTAGGGAGTGTTAATTCTAGGAGGCCTAATTATAATCAAATCAAAAAAGCAATTGAAAATATTGATAAGCTGCAATATCAATTAGAGATATTAGAAAAAGGATGTGATATTAATACTATAAAAAAATCATTGCATGTAGTTAAAAGCAATATCAATTCCATTGAGAAAGAAATATTACAAAAAAAGCAATCTATAAGAAATGTTAATCAGATGATTAAAACTTATAACAAGTATGAAGAATTAATAAAGATTAATGAAAAAGAGTCTTGTTTAGATGAAATTAAAAGAATAGAAAGAATTATAGATTCATATTCTTATGGGGTTGAAGAATTATACGCAATTAAAAATGAATATAAAAAGGATTTATCTAGTATCAAAAAAGAGTATAAGAAAGAACAAGAAAAAGAAACTGCATTAAAGGAACTTATAGATGAATTTGATAATCCACAGAATCTAGAGAAAGAAGATAAAGATATAAATCTTGAAGATATTGATAATAGTTTTGATGAATCCAAACAAAAGAAAAAAGACAAGTAGATAGACCTTTAATTCCCTCGTCATATGGCGAGGGAATTTTACTTTATAATAGGTTGATTTTTTGTTTTTTCGTATTATAAGTTATGCTTTTTTTCTTTCCATTTAATAAGATTTTATTAGTAAATGATTAAACATAGGGAGGATTTTGATATGGATTATCAAGAATTTGAAAAAAATTTAGTAGAGTTAATTATGGAAATGTTACCAGAAGATTATTCTTTAAGTGTTAAAGCAGTAGAAAAGAATAATGGATTAGTTTTAAATGGTCTGATTATTAATAATAAGGAATGTAATATTTCTCCAACAATTTATCTTAATTATTATTTTGAAGAATATAAGAAGGGAAAATCTGTTGATGAGTTAGCTGGGGAAATATTAGATCAGTATAAAAAGTTTGAATTACATGAGGATTTTGATGTTTCGCAATTTGTAGATTACGAAAAATGTAAAGATAATATTTGTTTTAAATTAATTAATTTTGAGAAGAATAAGAAGCTTTTGGACGATGTTCCTTTTATTGATTGCTCGGAACTTGCTATTGTATTTTATGACCTTATTAATAGTAATTCGCTCGAAACAAGTTCAATTCTTATTAGGAATTCACATCTTAAGCATTGGGATAAATCGGTAGGCGATTTGATGAGTGTAGCATCCAAAAATACGCCAAGACTTCTTGGAACTAATATGAAAAATCTTAATGCACTTGTAAGTGAAATGTTAGAGAATAATTCGGGTATTAAAATAAATAACAATACAGATGAAGATATTTTTGCCGGTGATAGTCCTATGTATGTTTTGACTAACAAGAGCAAGTTATATGGGGCGGCTTGTATTTTACAAAAGGATATTCTTGATGATTTTTGTAATCAGCAAGATGTAAATGATTTTTATATTATTCCAAGCAGCATACATGAAGTATTATTACTTCCTAAGAACAATGAATATGATGATAAATATCTTTCTGAAATGATAAAGGAAGTTAATTCAACTGAGTTATCAGTCGAGGACGTATTAGCTGATCGCGTATTTGTATATGATAGAGGATTATCACAGATATATTGTTTTGACGATGATGGAGAGAAAAATGTGTGTATAGAATTTGGAGATGATGATTTGATTCAAATTCCAAAAAATGATGAATTATCTATCTAAGTAAAAGGAATGGGGATATTATATATCCCCATTGTTTTAAATGAGGAATTAAAATGTATGATTATGAGAAATTCAAAAAAATAGTTAAAGAAGAATTATATAATATACTACATGATTTTGATGTTGATGCAATCATTAAGTATAAGTCAGATAATTACAATAATGCTTATAATCTTTATATAATTAATCAGAAATCAGACAACTTAATAATTCCCGCTATTGATATAAAACCAATATATGAAAAGTATGCTAAAGGCGATTTTACAATAAATGACATTATCTCATCTTTATCAAAGAATTATTTAAAAAGAATTGAAAATAACAAAGTATATTCTTTAAGTGGATTTCTTGATAAAAAGAATGTATTAAATAATGTTAGAGCATGTGCTGTTAATTATGATAATTTTGTTAATTACATTGAATCGAAAGATATTGCGTATAGCCTGTTAGAGGATGGAAATGTGGCTTTTATATATAAATATGTTATTGGTGCTGAATGTGGTATAGAATTTTGTGATAATCTTAATACAATAACTCTTGATAATAATAGATTAGATCTTTTGGGAATTACGTTAGAAGAATTAAATTTGTACGCATTTGAAAATTTGAAAGATAAATATGTCATTAACTCAACAGATGATATATTTGAAGATATTTTGTTTAAAGGAGAAATTTGTACTCGATTTGGTATCAATACAATATCAACTAATGAGGATTTATATGGAGCATCTTTAATATTTATTCAAGATATTATGGATGATTTGTGTAAACATTATAATACTAATGAATTAGGTATTATTCCAATGAGTGTACATGAGTTTACTGTATTTGACTGGAGTGAGCATAGGTTTTCTGTAATTGAGTTAAACGATGTACTTCATGCTATAAATGTTTTCTCTGAAAATAAAGATAATGTATTTATGGATAATGTTTTACGATATGATAAAAAACTATCATCACTTAATATGTGTAAGTCGGAATCAATTTGTAAGGAATTATATGATTATAAAAAAACATTCCAAAGGCACGAAAAGGAAATAAAGCTGTTGACGATGTAAAGGAGAATTATAATGAAAAATGAGTTGTTAGAATATATAAATAGCGAAATGTATCAAAAAATGGAATTTTTTATAAAAAAATATATAGATTCCTTGATTAATGATAATAAAGTGTACTTTGAAGGAGTATTTTCACCTATATATTATTTGAATCTTGTAAATGATGATGGTTCTAAAAATGTATATCCGGTGACAGATTATTCAGTAAAATCATTCTTTGATCAAGTAACTTTTTATTGTGATGATATAAACAATATGTTGTTTAATATTTTAAATGTTGATATTAAATCGCTATCTGAATCGTGGGATAATATAGTACGTCTTGATAGTAAACCCGATAAAGATATTAGTTTTGACTATTTATGTGGTAATATAATCAATTATTCTGCAGTGAAAGCTATAAAAGAGTTTATTTTTGATAAACTTGATTTTACAAAATCAAATTATACTGTAACAGATGTAAATGATTTTAATGATATTTTTAAAAAGTATATAATAGGATATATAACTTTAAAAGATGCTAGTCTTAAAAAGAATTATAATGATTTTTATCAATTATATTTTAAATTATCTAGCATTAATTCTTATAATAATACATTTAATATTGAAAATTTCAAATCATATTACGATAAGTATAATTATTTTTGGCTTTTACCAGACTATGAGAGAGATAAAGAAGTCCTAAAAAAATATAGTTTGGAAGAAATAATCACGGATTTAGATATTAGGGATGAAATTCTTAAAAAATATGATGATGATCATATGGATATTTTTTATAAGAATAAAGATGTTGTTTGTATATAGTTTTTTAGTAATAAAACCCTGTATGGGGTTTTATTTTTATGGAAAAACATATTATAAGTAAAAAATTGATAGAAAAAAATATTATAAGTTATTTTTTATAAAATCGTCTTTATTAGAATAAGAAAAAAATAAAGGAGAGTATAAATATGAAGCTGATTTCTTCCAATGATTTTCTTTCAAGTTATAAAAAGGTACTTGAAAAATATAATGAATCTGAGAATTATGAATTATTAATAAACCAAATCGAGCAATTACAAGAAATAAATAAAGATATTTTTGAAATTGATAATTGTCTAGATATTTTAATGAAAACGAATATTGAATATGTTGATTTATTATTTAATTCATTTAACTTATCTTCTCCATGCGAAAAATGGATAGAGATTTTTATTAATCTATTTAACACTGGAAATATAGATGTATTAGATTCATTTGATGAATTATTGAATTGTATTGTTCAACTTAAAAATAAAGGTGTTGATTATAAAGTTGTTCGTTTTATGTTATTTGATTTAAATTATTCTGTGGAACAAATGATAGCTGCTATTAATAATGACGAGCTTATTTCAGAATTAGAAGGAAAAATGAATTCAAATGTAGAATGTCAGATATCTGGTGAAGAGATTTTAGAAGAAACTCCAAAAGAGCAAGTCATTGAAGATAATTTGATTAAAGAAGCTGTTGTAGGCGATAACACTAATTCTATGGATATGGCAATTGCGTTAATTCAAAATAGCTCAAATAATGAAGTGCTAAAGGCTCTTGATCAGATGAGCCATATGATTCTTGTTATTCGAGATAGAACAACGTCTGCATTTAATGAATTAAGTAGTAATAAGAGTTTTATAAATTCGCTGTCTAAAGAGCTTAAAGAAACAAAAAAAACAGCTGATGAATTAAAAATCGAAAATGAACAATTAAAAAAAGAATTAGAAGCTATTAAATCAAAGCAAAAGAGCATTAATAATTTATTAAATGAGGGGAAGTAAAATGAGTAACACAAAATATATTGATTATAATATGCCTGAAATAGAAGCTGTATTAAAAAAGAATGCAGCAATGCAAAATTTAGGAAGCGATTATGTAAGTACATGTATAGATTTTTTTAAGAAATGTAAGGCATCAAAATATATGATGTCTAACGACACTTATAATTTAATGTCACAGTGTTCATTTTCACTTAATGACATAAAAATTTTTATTAATCTGAAAGTATATGAAGTCAATTCCTTTGATTATTCCTTGTTTTCTTTGTTTTATGAAATAAAGGCAAATAATATTTATAAAGGGAAAGAATTAGGCTATTTGATACAAGCTTTTTTGCAGGCAGTTAATAAGGATATTACAGCTGATATGCTTCAATCTTTTCTTGCAAATTCTCCAACTATAGCAGAACTTAACTCAAAGATAAAAGACTTTGATATTGAAGCATATAAAAGTGAGGTTGAAAATGATAAAAGTGTGGATCTTGTTGATACCAATAGTAATGATAATAATAATTCTTTATCTGAGAAAGAAATAGAACAAAATGAGCCTGATAAAGAGATTGTTACAAGAGATGAGATTAAATCGTTATTGGATAGTACTATTAAAGATTCTTTTAATAGGTTTAATGAAAGTTTTCAATCATTCCAATCGCAACAAGAAGAAAAAAATACAGTAAAGGAGTTAGAAAAGGAGAATAAGGACCTTAGAGATAAGCTTATTGATGAAAGGAATAAAGTCTTATTTTATAAAGAAACAAAAAATGATTTGTATTCAAAAAATAAAGAGCTTCGAGAAGCATTACGAGGTTTAAAAAAAGAATTAAAAGAATCTGAAAAGATTTCGGACGAATATAAACATGAAAAAAATAAGCTGGAAGTTAAAAATAAAGAATTAGAAGATAAGATTAATCAATTTGATAATATTGAATTTAATCCATCTGAAGAATCTGAAGATTTACTAGATGATATTTCTGTTAATAAAGAATATGATGAGCCTGATTTTGTAAAAGAAATAATAGGAAGTCATAATGAAATGAATTCATCTACTTTAGATTCAATAGATTTAACACAAGAAGAAACAGTTCAGGAAGATTTTAATCAAGAAGAAAAGATAGAAGAACAAAGTGTGAATTATGATTTTTCTAATAATTATCATTCAAAGATTGACGATTATATTGCAGAAAATATGTCTCTTAATATAGATATGGGTGATGGTGAGTATGTAGAAATAGAAAAGGTAGAAAAAGAAGAACATTCAAGACTTGGCTTTTTCAAGAAGATAATGGATTCATTTACTTTTATGAAATTCAAAAAAATGCCGACAGATGAGCAAAAGTCTTTCTTGTTTGCGATGATAACTAAGAATGATGTATATAAAGAAAACGATAATAACAAAGCTAAAGTAATTCTTAAAATTAAAGAGCTGATGGATAAAAAGTTTGATAATGTACTGATTTATCAGGTAATTGAACAAAACTATACGATAGATATGATTGATGAATTGCTTAATTATTCGGATAAAGATATTAAAAACTTGAATGATAATCCAGATAATGGATTAGAGATATTTAACACGAATTTTGAACATTCAAGCATTGAAATATCGGATATCAATATAGATGAAGAAATTGTAAATGATGAAGAATATGATGAATAAAGGGGGTATTTGTATGAACATTATGGCGAGTAACATGAACGTTAATAGTAATTTAGGTGATTGTTTTATTGAACATGTCAAACAAAGAAATAGCATATCTGGAAAAAAACTTAGATCTTTTCTTTGTTATTTTCTTTTATGTAATAAGAATGATGAAAAAAGGAATGAAGATTATGAAGTGAGCATAGACGATTCAGAAAAAATCTGTGTAAGTATTTTAAAGTCTATTCCATCCTTAAAGAAACAAATGAAATTTTGCTTATATGAAGGAATTTTTTCAAAAGAGAATATTAAAAAAATAAAGGAGGCTTAAGATGGGAGATACAGGAATGGGCGAAATGGCTCAGTTTTTATCAATTGGCGTACAGGGTGCTAAATTTGGATTTGATGTATCGAAAGATGCATTGCATGTTATTTGGAAATTTGTTACTTGGGCTTTTAATTTAGCCAAAGCTCAAGAACAGAAAAAAGGTGGTTGGAAATTTAAACAATCTATAATTGAACGCTCAGAAGGGGACGTTCAATTTTTTAAGATTCCAAAGAACGGTGCTGCATCAAAGAAGTTTAAAAAAGATCTCAAAAAGAATATGGTTCCATATTCAATAATGCCTTCTCTTAAGAACAGTAAGGACAAAGAACATGAATATATAATGTATTGTACATGCGATGCACCTAGGTTTAACCATTGTGCAGAAGCATTGGTTGAACATTATAAAGGGAAGGAAAACGAATGTGGCAATGTATCATTTGAAGAAATGACGGATGGAACAGGCGTGAAGGATGTGACGTTAGAAGAGTTTAATGTTGAAATGCGTAAGGTATTTGGGAGTGATTATAAAACATTTGAAGAGATTGGAGAAATAAAAAAAAATGAGGATTCCTTAGAGGTAGCTGAAAAACTAGATAAATTAGCGAATTATGCAATTTTTAAGGATAAAATCACTCAAGAAAACTCTGTTAAATTCAAGCATACCTTTTCCGAAGAGGATGTTCTTAAACAAACAGATGACTATTTTATGTTACGTCTTGATAAAGATTCTAAAATGGGAGTATGGCTTCCAAAGAATAGTGCTTGGCCAACATTTGATGGAAAGTCATTTTCTAATAAGGAACGTCTTTTTGTACTTCCGAAAGACGCAGAATTAGTAGTAGAATCTATAAATCCTGAGGATAAGCACTATCTTAAAGCATATGCAGAAGAGTTTTCGAAAAAAATAAACAATAATTATTATGATGAAATGCTAACTCCTGCATCATTAGATATGTCTTTGCTTAAGAAAGAATCATCAAATGGAATAGTGTGTAGAGTGCCAGGATATTATGGCGATAATGAAGCTCATATCGAGTTGCCTAAAGATTCTTATAAGATTCTTAATAATGACAAAACAATAGTTACTAAGTTTGATCCTAATCGAAATTATGAATTAATGTTTTTGAATGGGAAAAAAGAGAAAATATCAGGCAGAGAATTACTGAAAAACTTCTCTGAAGTTAGTGATAATATAAAAAATGTTGCGAAAACAATCGAACCAAGCAAAATTGTTGGTTCATTTAATAATATAAAGAAATAAGGTTTATAGTTATGACTACTAAGAAAAAGAAGAAATCTATTATTCCAATTATATTTTTTGGAATAGTTGTAATAATACTTGCATATTATAGTGCAGGAGCTTGGTTTGAAGGAGCCAATGCTTTTAGCTGGTATGCAAATCTTACTAATAATGTAATAAAGAATCTTTGGGTTAACTATTATAATCAATATACATTCATATTTATAGGAGCATATCTTTTTATATATGGAGTCATAGTATTATATTACCTTGCTGGTCAAGGAAATTTTATGCATGGCAAAGAAATGGGAACAGCAAAATTTGCTGATCCAAAATCGATCAATAAAATCTTAAGCAACAAGGACTATGATGTAAATGCGAAGCACATTATTGTGATTTACAAAACAATATATCCATTTTATATTAAAGCATTCCTATTTATAAAAAACAAATGTATTGATTTATTTACAAGAAAGGATAAATGAGGATGGTTTTATTGCCTAAAAGTAAAAAGTGTATTGTAAACACTAAAAATAGATTAATATCTGAAAATATTCAGATGTCACTTAACACAAGAGAGACTGATAGAAACAATAATATATTGGTGATCGGCGGTTCCGGTGCAGGTAAAACATTTCGTTTTGTAAAGCCTCAATTATTGCAATTATCTACTTCGTATGTATGTACTGATCCAAAAGGTGAATTAATGCGTGACACTAATGTTTTTATGCAAAAAAATGGATATGAGGTTAAGTGCCTTAACTTGCTAAATGCAGAAGGAATGCGTAAATCTACACACTATAATCCTTTCAATTACATTAAAGATGATTCTGATGTACTTAAGCTGGTTACGACATTTATGGAAAATACTAAAGAGAAAGATGCACAAGCTGGAGATCAGTTTTGGACGGATATGGCGGGCTTAAGGTTACAAGCATTTTTTATGTATGTGCGAGATTTTGGAATAGATATTGATAATTCTGGTATTAAGCAAAAAAACATGAAAGCAGTTATGTATCTTGTAAATAAAGATAATGTTGAAGAATCAAGAAGTGGTAGAAAGCTATCTGAAGTAGATAAAATATTTAAAGAAATTGAGGAAAATGTATCGCCTAACCATTCTTGTGTTGTCGCATATAATAAATCTAATAGAGGAGCTGCAGATACTGTTAGAAGTATTATTTCAACAGTCAGTAGTAGATGTGCAAGATTAAATGTGCCTGAATTGTTAGATCTATTAAGTGACGACGAAATTGATATACAATCTATTGGAGAAAAGAAAACTTGTCTATATTGTGTAATTCCTGACAACGATAGTACTTATAACTTTTTAATAGGAATACTGTATTGTCAAATGTTTCAACAGTTATATTATAGTGCTGATTTCATTCACGGTGGTAAATTGCCAATACATGTCTCTTTCTTATTAGATGAGTTTGCAAATGTGGCATTGCCAGATGATTATTTGTCACTTTTATCTACAATGAGAAGTAGAGAGATTTCTTCTGTAATTATTGTGCAAGATATATCGCAGCTCAAGAAATTATATAAAGATGGAGAACATGAATCAATATTAGCCAATTGTGACACATGGGTATATCTTGGGGGGAATGGTCCATCTACACAAAAAGAATTGAGTGAGTTGATGGGTAAGATGACTATAGATAAAAAAACAACAGGTGAAACAATAGCCCGACAAGGTTCTTCATCGAAGAATTATGATGTGCTTGGTAGAGAATTAATGTTTCCTGATGAATTAAGAAAACTTAACGGAAAAAAATGCATTGTTTTTGTGCGAGGTTATGACGTGATCTTAGACAAGAAGATTAATTCTTTAAAGCATCCGTTGTGGGAACAAATGGCTAGAGATGGTGGTGTCAATTTTGATGCACGATTGTATAGAAATCAACATAAAAAAGGAGCATTGATAGATCATGCATCATTACAGCAATATATATATTTAGATAAGTATAAAATGAAAGAATATGAAAACGAAAAGAATGTTGCAAGAGAGATAGGTGAAGCTATGCCAGATGAACCAAAGAGAAGTGTAGTTGAAATATCCTTTAACGAGCTAAAGGAATTAATACATATGGTAGATAATATACCTGAATCAGAACAATTCATGTTTGATGAAGAGATGTTGCGTCGCAATCAAGAAGAAGCTGAGAAAGAATGTCAAGAAACGTATGAAAAAATGTACGAAAATGCGACTGTGGTAGCTCAAAAAGACGCTAAAATTAAAGCAATATATGAAAATCCTCAATTAACCATTATGTATGGGCGATTAAAAACGCAAGGATTTAGTTTTGAATCTATATGTCAAATTATCGACGTTTATGAAAAAGGAAAGAAATCTGAAGAAGAGATATACGCAACATTCTCGCCTGACATGGATGAAGAATTAATCAATATATTACATGATGCAATGATATAAGATTACAAAATCACTTATAATAGAAAAATCGCTTATTTTACCTATTATAAGTGATTTTTTTTGCCTTTTTTCTTCCTATTATTTGTTTGTAATTCAAAAAAACAAATAGAAAGGATAGAGAAAAATGGAAGTAATTACAGGATTAAATAATTTAAAAACATTGTTTATGGGAGCAATATCAATTATTGGAATTATTGTGCTAGCAAAAAATATATTTGATTTTGCTTCAGCGCTTCAGGAAAGAGATTCACAAGGAATGAAGACTGCAGGATTAGGCATGGCTGGTGGTGCGATAATGGCTGCAATAGGTGCGGTATTAGCGTTCCTTGGATTAGGAAGTTAATTTAATTATAAGAAAGGATAGTTATTATGCCTATTAGTTCTGGAGCAGCATCAGGTTTACTAGCTTTACTTGAAAAATTGCTGCCTAATTTACCTAACTCTATATTTCAATCAATTGCTAACAATCTTGAAGTTGGAATGGCCATATATAATCAATGTATTAAAGTGGCATATGGAATCTTGACACAAGATCCTGAATCATTTAGTTCTTCAGCATGGAGCACAATTAATACGGTAAACAGTGTGTTTGTTGGCATTGCATCTACATTGGTAGTTGTTTTCTTTTTAATCGGATTTTGTGAAGAATCAATGGATCCACGTCACGAATTAAGGATAGAAACAATTATTCGTGGAATGTGTAAGTTATTTATTGCTGAATTTTTTGTTTCAGGTTCATTAACAATTGTAAAATCATTTTTTGGACTTATTAGATATGCTACGTCGGGATTGAATATAAGTATTAGTGGTGTTTCGATATCTGAATCGGGAGTGGCGAATACACTACCAGCACCACTTTCACAGGCAATTTCACAAAATTCATACGCAAATGTACAATTAAACTCGTTGTCATTGTTATTATTTTCTTCACTATTTAGCCTGATAATAATGGCTACTGGGATAATTATAATTTATCAAGCGTTTGCCAGAATGATTAAACTTCTATCATTAATTCCATATGGAGCATTAGCCAATTCCACAATTGCAGGAAATCATATGTTAAAACAGACATCAATAGCTTTCTGGAAATATGCATTATGCACAATTCTTGAAGCGTTAACTATGATTATTGCAATAACGATTTGTTCTACATTATTTGCAAGTCCTGATGCATTGGGATTTCAATTTAGTATATCGGGAATGTCAGAAATTGAGAAATCAACATTAAATTGGATGTTAGAAAGAACTGTAATTGCAGTTACAACGTGTGGTGTGGTAAAAGGAGCAAGCACTTTAACTCAAAAAGTATTTGGACTTTAGGAAAGGAAATCAATATGCAGAGTATTCAAATATATGGGGAATTAGTAAATGAACCCAGATTTAGGTTAATTAAAGATGATGAAAAATCCAAATCATTAAATGTATTAGGTTTTGATGTATGTGTATATGACAATGATCATGATAATACTACAACGATTCATTGCTTAACATTTAATGAGTTTGCCAAAAATGTGATGAGAACATTAAAAAGGGGGAAAAATGTATTTGTTGAAGGACTTATGAAAAATAACAAATATTTTATTACAAGAGGTGTAGAAGCTGAAAAATTAGTACTTCTAATTAAGAATATTAATGTTGACGGAGATATGTTTTTGTCAAGTGATTTGAAAGCAGACTTGAGAGCAGTTAATTATCTAAGTAATAAACATATTTATATCTAAGGAGAATCGTATGTTAAGTGTAAATATTAATAATGACATTGAAAAATACAAAGAATCCGTAATAGGATCATTTGATGCGAGAGAATCATTATTTGTAATTGCAGGTTTTCTAGTTGGTGCAGGATCTGTTGCATTCTTTTATTTTGTTTGTGGATTACACATAATGATTTGTTGTTATTTATCCTTGCTTTTTGTAATACCGATCATTGTTGCAGGCTTTGGGCGAAAGGATGGAATGTCATTTTTTCAACGTATTAAAAAGATACTTTCATTAAAGAAGATTCCATATACTAATTCTAGAGATTACATTGATTTTGAAGAATTGGAAAGAATTGAAGAAACAAATAAGAAAAAGAAGAGGATAATCAATGGATTTGCTAAGAAAAAATAAGAAGGATAGTTTCAAAAAGGAAAAGTTCAAAAAGGGTAAATCAAAGTTTGGTTCTTACTATATTGCACCAGACTTTGTAAAAAGACATATAGGCGTTAGAAAAATTTATGACAATGGATTAATTGAGCATAATGATGATTGCTTTACACTTGCTTTTTCTTTCTCTTATTCGTCTAACAATATTGATGAAGTAAATGATTTTATGAATGATTTACGTATATCGGATTGTGTGGTTAGATTTATTAATGATCTAGAAAAAAAGTCACATATGATGGTTATTTCATTCAAACTCATCAATCTAAATGAGTTAAATGAAAGAATTGAAACGATAAAGAAGAATCTACTATATTCTGCACAGAAAAACAACATCACTATAAATCAAATTGAACTTAATGATTTAATAACGAAATATGTAGGTTTTTTAAAAGAAATTTTTGATATTGATGATATAGATGCATCTATGTTTTTTAAAGACATAAGTGTTTTTCTTAAATCTATATATGATAGCAAAGGTAATATGATTCTTGATAATGAAAGTTATTGGTTTAGATCAGATATAACAGATAAGTACTATTTATTTGCATCAATTAGTAATTATCCATATAAATATGATGAATTTGAAAGCATTTTATCGTCATTAGATTATATTAAGTTCAATATATCAGAAATGACTCCTATCTCTGATTATAATCTGATAAGAAACTTTAATTCATTGTATGTTGGATATAACGGATTAGTAAATAGGATAAAGCGAAATAATAAGGAACTATATGATATATATCTAGAATTTAAGAAGAAAAAAGGAAAGTTTAATGATTCACGTAAGTTTTGTTATATATCCAAGCTCTATTTGATAGAAGGGGATTCTTTGGAAGAATTAGAAGATAATTTTAATTCATTTAAGAATTTACTTAAATCTGCAGGCTTTTCAGTAGATAAGATTTTTTATAACAGTATGAATCTTATAAATGTGATTTGTGGAATATCAAATAAATCTTTTAAGGCAAATTCACTTATTAAGTCGAGTGAGGTGGGTAAATTACTGATACCATATGAAAAAAATATAGATGATATGGATATTTTGAAGAATTATTTTATGAATTAGAAAGGTTAGTATGAAGAAGAAAAAGACAGTTTTGGGAAGTCGAAAACAATTCGAAAAGCTAAAGAGGGCAGAAAGTCTTATTAATGAGCATCCTAAGTCTGCCCAGGACATTATTGAAATATTGCAACTAGCACCCAATGGATTGTTTAAGGTTGGAAAAAATAAATGGAGTAAATCTTATGAATTAGTAGATGTTAATTATACTCCGAAGACGTTTGATGAGCAATTATCATTTTTTTCGGAATGGTATAAAACAATTAATTCTTTTGATGTTCATATTAAAATTACTGTATTTAACAGAAATCGAAACATGGAATTAATTGAAAATGAGATTTTATACCAACATCACAATGATGATTTTGATTGGCTACGCGATTCATATAATGACATCATTGAAAATAAGATCTTTGAGGGGAAAAATGGTGTTGAACAGGTAAAAATCCTCACTATTTGTGTAGAAAAGGAAAATTATGAAGAAGCAAAGGCATCAATTTCAACTCTTGAAAGTAATTTTATTTCTAATTTTGTATCGCTTGGAAGCAACTTAGTTCCATTATCAACAAATGAGAGACTGAGACTTTTATATAATTTCTACCATTGTGGTGATGAAAACTTATTTAATCTTGATATAAATCAAGAGATAATTAATGGTCGTAATTATAAAGATTATATAGCACCTAATTATATTGATTTTAATAATTCAGTTGATTCTTTTGAGACAGATAGATTTGTTGGTAGTTGTTATTATATTGAGCCATCAAGTTATCCTCGAAAGCTTACGGATAATCTGTTTATAAATCTTACAAATAATTCTTTTGTATCATGTTTTACAATTGATTTTGTTCCTGTATCTCAAGACATAACTTATAAAACGCTTGAAAATAAGCTATTAGGAATAGAAAACAAGATTGTTAAGCAGCAAGATAAAAGAAATAGAACTGGAAACTATTCTTCTGATATTTCTTATAAAGTAAGAAGGGAAAAAGAAGAATTAGAAGATATGTTAGATCATATGAGAGAAGATGATCAGAAGATGTTTTGGGTAGGAGTTTCATTTGTTGTTTGTGCAGAAAATGAAGAGAAGCTTAAGAATAATATAAATGTATTAAAACAAATTACAGAAAAAGAAACACTAGAAATTGCTCCATACTTTTCACAACAACGTGAGGCGCTTAATACGATTCTTCCTTATGGTGTAAGACAAGTTAATAAGCTTCGTTCGCTCTTTACATCTTCTGCAGGAGCGTTAATGCCATTTAATGTATTAGAACTTCAACAAACAGATCATCCATTTTATTATGGGATAAATCAAATTTCTAAAGAACCGATTTTTGCAAATCGCAAAAAATCTGTTAATGGAAATGGATTTGTATTCGGAGTGCCAGGCGGTGGAAAATCTTTTACTGGTTGTAAGATGGAAATTGGCTCAGTTTTTCTTAACACTGAAGATGACATTATTGTGGTAGATCCTACATTGGAATATTTTGATGTTGCAGAGGCATACAATGGACAGATTATTAATCTTTCTACAGCAACTAAGCATCACATGAATCCCCTAGTTGTTGATCTTGAACGGTTACAAGTTGATATGTCTGATGGTCAAGTACGAGAAAAATCAGAATTTATGCTTGGACTTGTTGATCAAGCAATGGAAGGTGGTATGAAGCCTGCTCATAAGACACTTGTAGATAGAGCAATAAGAATTCTTTTTGATGGAATTGCAAGCAAACCTATTTCTCAAAGAAAACAGCCTATAATGAGTGATTTTGTTGAAATATTAAAGCAACAAGAAGAAAAAGAATCACGAGACATTGTTATTGCTCTTGAATTGTTTACAGAAGGTGGACTTAACATTTTTAACCACCAATCTAATGTAAATATCAATAATAGAGTAATTGTATATGGACTTCGTGATCTTGGTGAGAATCTTACAGGTGTAGCCATGCTTGTAATGCTTGAAAATATAAGGCAAAGAATTATTGAAAATTCTCAAAAAGGTGTAGCCACATGGCTTTATATTGATGAATTCCATGTAGTATTAGGGAAAAAGTATTCAAGAGATTATCTAATTTCTTTATGGAAAAAAGTTAGAAAATTAGGTGGTCTTTGTACTGGAATAACACAGAATGTCGTTGAAGTATTAAAGGATCCAATGACATCAACACTTGTAAGTAATTCTGAATATACATGTTTCTTAAAGCAAGCTGAACCTGATGTAATAGCCCTAAAAACAGCATTCCCTAATATAAGTGATGCACAATTGAGATATGTAGCATTAGCACAACCAGGAACAGGATTAATTAGGTTTGGTAACATCGTTATTCCTTTTAATAATGTTATAGAAAAAGACAATCCCGTTTATGCAATATATAATACTAATTTACACGAAAAAATAGCAATGAAAAAAGCAAAAGGATATAAGTAGATGAGTAGTTTGCCAGAGTTAGATAAAAGAATATATGAAGAAAATATATTTGATATTGATAGAAAAGTGATTGAAACAAATGTTACTTCTGAAAAAATATCTAATAGATTTAATATATCTAATGGCTCTAATAAAGATTCTATTGAATCTAAAAATGCGAAGCTTAATAATTATATTTCAAATTATTCTAAAAGCAAGTCTGGTAAATCAAGTAATATAAAAGTTGGATTTGTTAATAACAATAATCCTTTTAATAAAAGTGTAGATCCAAACAAATTAGGGGTAGTTAATCCTAAAAATACTAATAAGGCAGGAAATAATGCCGCAAAAGCTGTAAAAAAATCTGCAGAAGGAACAAAAAAAGCTGCATCCAGTGCAAAAGATGTAGCAATGGATACTAATGTTGCGACAAAAGCAGTTGATACAGGTGCAAAAGCTGTAAATCTTCCGGCAAAAAAACTTAAAAGTTCAGCAAAACATTTACAGTTAAATAGTGATAATTTGAATGGTAATAGCAGTTTTTTGACGAACAAGTTAACGAAAAGGATTCCTTTTTTTGATAAGTTATCTTCACTTTCACAAAATCAAACTGCTCCTAAAGATGATTATGATGATGGTAGTTCACTAGTTGAAAAGCTTAAAACCATAATAATAAAATTTGCAGCTGCTTTTTTGGTTTTATTGCTCCTTTTATATTCAATTATCATTATAACTATAATAGGAGTGGTAATCATACTTGTATGTTTTACACCATTGGGGCAATATATGGGATTATTTAATTCTCCAGAAATGACATCAAATCCTAATTATATTGTTAATGTTTTAGAAGAAAAAAATGAATTATTTAATGGTGATGCTACATATTTTATGAATCAAAATGAATACAATGAGGTAATAAATGATAGTAAGAATTGTGCAAATAATTATTATGATATAGTTTCTACGTATTTATCAATTATGTGTGCAAAGATTTATTCTTCTGATTCTAATAATATAGCTGGTGCTGTAGATGAAATGCTGATAGTAGATACTGATGAAGAGAAGAAGCTTTTATCTACACTATTTGAACAATATAATTATACGAGTGTAAATGATGCAAGAAAGACAGTAACATATTTTGAAGACGAGGTACATGAAACTTCTTCAATATATGCATCAAATGTTATATTTACAAGACCATTTTCTACTTCTGGTGGAAAGGATTTGAACAAAGTATACTTATATAATCTTGATTCTGAAAGATATCTTAAAAATATATTTGGACAATACATTACAGCAGATAGTATGGAAGCCAATGATTTGAAATGTAGTATAAAAAATGCATATCAATTGGTAAAATACGCTAATGATACATATGGATATAGTAATGTATATCAAGTGAATCATATTCAAAAAGATGTAATATCTGTTGAAAAAACAAAAGAAGTTGATTACCAAATAATGACAGTATATCGTATTGATAAAAAGGAATGGATTAATCGTTATGGTTCAAATTATGATGATTTAGTTATTTATTTTATGAATATGATGGAAGATATTCCTATTGGAAGCACAGCTGGTTTTAATGGAGATGTATCTAGTTATAATATTGATCAGGCTGCGTTAAGTGATTCAGATTTTGCTTCAATGATGAATGTAGCATTACCTTGTATGGATGTTGTCACATATACATGGGGTGGTGGTCCAAGCAATTATCCTAGAATGGATTGTAGTGGATTCGTATCATATGTGCTAATTAATTCAGGTTTAAGGCCTGATATAGGTTATTTGACTACTGATCCATTACTTGGAGTATGTAGTACATTTACAAATTCTGATCAAGCAAAGCCAGGCGATTTAATTTGGTTTGCAAGTACAGATGGTGGAAAGGGCGGTCAGAAAACATCGCATGTAGGCATAGTAGTTGGAAATGGTAATATGATACATTGTTCTAGTTCGAAAAGAACAGTAGTAATCTCAAGTTATGAAACTTCATATTGGAAAGAACACTTCTATTGTTATGGACGTGTAAATAAGTAGTAGTAATGGCTGACGGATGTATGTCCGTTGGCCATTATTTATTTTAATATTTTTATAATAGGTGAATTCTATTCATTTACATATTATAAGTTGTTTTTTTTATAACATCCTTTTCTAAAATTTGAATATAGTTGATTATTTCAATTAAGTCAAATAGAAAAGGAGAAATAACTATGGAACAAGCAAAAGAAGAACTTATGGAGCAACTAAACGAAGTTATTGGGCATGTAAATGTTGTGAAACAATCAAATGAACAAGCAAAAGAAAAGAAGCTTAATCCATCTTATATGTATGCGGTAATTACTAAAAGAGTTAATGATGAGGATAGTGCGATAAAAGCATATGCTGCAGTGACACTATCTAATGCAGTGACATTACATGGAATTAGGTTAATTGAGAGTGATAAAGGCATGTTTGTAGCTATGCCTCAAAAGCAAGCATATGATAGTGAGACTAAATCAGGAAAGCTTGATGAGGAAGGACATCCCGAGTATGAAAACATAGTATTTCCTATTACAAAGGAAACACGAGAGGATCTAAATAAGTGTTTAATGGACGCTTATAATTCTGAAGATGGTTATTCTTATATTAGTGCAAATAAAAATAAGAGTAGAGCTTATAGAATTACGCCAACATTATATGCAAGGGATCATGAGAGTATTAAGGCATCAGGCTCAGTAGAATTTGGTGGTTTTGTATGTAAAGATGTAGTCGTTGCCTTAAGAGAAAGAAAAGATAATGGGAATCTATTTCCAGTAGTCAATTTCCCTAATTATTGCGTAGAAAAGAAGGATGGTACAAAGACATATATTGACTATATGGAATTTAAAGAGGATGGCCATGGATATGATTTTGATGAGCATGTTGAAAAGGAAAAGGATTTCAAATTACTTGCAAAGAATATAATTATTAAAGAGGCTAAGAAAGTAAATCCAGAAATCGAAATGCTATTAGATAAGGATAGATCATTAGATTCGCCAATTAAATCGTAAGTGAAATAATGATATGACATGGGCGTATTATATACGCCCTTTTTTAACGAAGGAGCAAAATTATGAATGAATTAGAAAAGAAACATCATGATAAAAAAATGGAAGAGATCCAGCAAAAGTTAGAAGAAGGTGTTAAAGAAATATTTTCATCTGAAAAGTATAAAGATTATATTAGATCAATGTCAAAACTTCATAATTATTCTTTTAATAATTGTGTTTTAATTGCGACACAATGCCCGGAAGCAACTATGGTATGTGGCTATAAGACATGGAAAAAAGAATTCAATAGATCTGTAAATAGAGGCGAACACGGAATAATGATATATAGACCAATTAAAGTTAAATATAATGTTTCTGCAGAGTTATTAGATGATGACAAAGATTTAAGTAAACATGTAGATAAATCAGATATTTCTGTGGAAAAAGAATTCATTACTTTTCGTCCGACGTACGTATTTGACGTTTCACAAACAAGTGGAGAGCCAATACCTAAACTTACAAGTGAATTAGAAGATGTAGTTGAATCTTATGATGAGATGAAAAAAGTTTTGGTGGAAATAAGTCCGGTTCCAATTACATTTGAAAAAATTAATGGAAGTGCTAATGGATATTATTCTGCAATAGAAGAAAGAATAGTAATTGATCAGGAACTTTCTGAGCTTCATACTGTTAAAACTATTATTCATGAAATTGCACATGCTTCGTTTAACCATGGTAATAAGGATTTGGACACAACAAAAGATAGAAATACAAAAGAGGTACAGGCAGAGTCTGTAGCGTATTGGGTAACACAAGCTCTAGGTTATGATACATCAGATTATTCTTTTGGATATATTGCTGGTTGGAGCAAGGATAAATCAGTTCCTGAACTAAAAGAAAGTTTGGATGTAATAAAACAAACATCAGATCAGATTTTTACTTCGATTGAGAGTAAAATCAAGGATATGTCTATTGAAAGTAAAAATAAAGAGGTAGAAAAGAAAAAAGCTATATAAGGAGAATTTATTATGAGTATAGAAGTTTTTAATATTTTGTTAATAACAATTATGTGTGTGTTGGCTATAGTATTTGGAATCAACATAAGAAAGAGTGAAAAAATAAGTGTAAGAAAGGGGTTATTTATTATTGCTGGTTTAGTACTATGCTTTGCGATTATAATATTTATTTTTAATTTTGTATTTTCGCAAGGTACAAAGAATAATACTCCTTCATCATCAAAACAATATACTATTTTAGAAGAATCAGATGATGGTGGTATATATTATTACAATGATGATCATCAGCAAGTTAAATATCATAATAAAAATCGTTTAGATTTGATGTATCAGCCGACAAACAAGGAAAATAGTTTATATAATTACAGATATAACTGGGGCTTCTTGTATAAAGATAAGCTGATATACATTTTTGGTAATTCCAAATAGAAAACAGTTAATCAGTGCTAACTTCGGACACGCTGACCGAAGTTAGCATATTGATAAATGGAAAGGATAATAATTATGAATAATGTTATTAGGTATTATAATGATATGTCAGATAAAGAATTTATGGATTTATTATCTAAAAGAATTCCGCTTGTGATTCCAAGTTTTTTTAGAATGAAATATATGCATTCTAGCTATGGATTAAAGATAGAATGTGAAGATATGCAACTTCGTTTTAAGTTTTCTAATAATGAATATAGTTATATTGAAAAAAGCTTATCTGTAGTAAAAGTATCAGATATTAGAACAGAATATGATTTATACTTAAAATTTTCATTTAAACATCAAGTATTAAGTAGTGAAGAATATTTTAATAGATTTACGAAAGCTTACATGGATGATTTATGCAATAAGGTTGCAAATAACATAGAGTATAAGCAATTAGAAGTTGAAGAAATGAAAAAATATATTAAAGAATGTCCTTATGAAAAAATATGCTTAGAAGTTAGACATAAAAATGATAAGACAAAGGCTAATTTCGAAAATATTCCATATCTTAAAAGAGGAGATCTAAGAATATATATAGATATATATAGTGAAAAGCTTTGTAAATATATACCTGTATCAAGTGAGCTTATGGCCAACTGGAAGGAAGATATAAGCTCATTGTTTGATGTTGCATGTAAGAATGGGGTATTTGACTATGACATTCAAAAGCAAGGATATAGTGATGTTGGATATTATGTATATTCGAATTCCGCATATCCTGAATCAATTGCATTTAATGAAAATAGTCCTAACAAGGAAATTGCAGAAGAAATTAATGATAATTTGTATATATTTAGTAAAGGAACGTATCTTTTAATGATTCCTGAATCCAATAAAAGAGCATGTGAATTTTATATTAAGGAATCAGATGAAAACGGTGTCGAATATATGTATTATACATGCAAAAAGGGGCTTAATTATGTAGTAGTAGGGAAAAAAGATATAGAAGAATTTAAATTAGCAATGGATGATAATATTATTGATTCTGCAGATAAGTATCAGGATAGCGGGATAAATAATAATAATATCGAAGTTATTTCGAATAAAGAAGAGTCTTCAGATGAAAATATTCTGATTGTTCCAGAAGAAGTAATTAATAATATAAAGGAATATTTTTTGGATGAAAATAATCATATAACTCAATTTGAAGTTGTTGAAGTAAGAAGAGCATCTAATCATCCTGATGATAATTATTTATATCACGTAATTGGCAAGAATAAAAACACAAACGAGTATGCAACATGGACTTCGTGGAATGAGAAGACTAAAGTGTTAAATCACGGACATTATAATGTTTCATTAGATATGGCAAAAGAAATATCTGATGATTACTTCTTTGATAAAACAAAATTCAATGATAAATCATTATAGAAAGGAAAGAATATGCATAAATTAGTTATTTGTGAAAAACCAATGATTGCAAAAGCGATTGCAGAAGCGTTAGGTGGAAATTGTATTAATAAAAATAATTGCTATGAAATCATGGATTATAAGATAATCTGGGCTTTTGGACATTTATTAACTTTAAAAGATCCAGAAGATTATGATGATAAATATAAATCATGGAATATTAACGATTTGCCAATATACTTTGATAATTGGGGAAGAAAAGTAAAAAAAGGGAATTCTGCAAGAGTAAAACAAATTGTGAGTTTAATGAAAGAAGCTTCTGTAATAATTAATGCTGGTGATATTGATGAGGAAGGACAAAATCTTGTAGATGAATTAATTGAATGGGGAAGATATAATGGCAAGGTTCTTAGATTAGACACATCTGATACTTCGATTAACGCTATAAAAAAAGCATTAAATAATTTAGAAGACAACGATTTATATGTGAAAGACGGAATATCTGCTTATGCAAGGCAAGTAGCTGATATTATCTTTGGATATAATTTAACACGGTTCTACTCTTGTAAAAATAATAATATATTTTCTGTGGGTAGAGTACAGACTGCAACATTTTCTTTAGTGTGTCAACGATATTATGATATTAAAAATTTTAAAAAGAACTATTATTATGAATTGTTTTCTGATGTCAATGTTAACAATTGTATTATAAGAACAAAATTTGTGCCTGATAAAGAGAATGTTAACTTAACTGACGGTATGTTTTTAGATGATAGTTATTTAAAAGAAATATCTAATGATATCAATAATAAGAAGACTTCATGTGAGATAGTAAAAAAAATTCAAAATGAAGCACCGCCACTTCCTTTTAATATTAATAAGCTTAATTCATATTGTCATAAGCATTTTGGCTATAATCCAAAACAAGTTATGTCAATTACACAAAACTTAAGGGAAAAATACTCAGCAATTACATATAATAGATCTGACTGTCAATATCTATCTGAAGAGCATTATAAAGAAGCACCAGGAGTAATTTCAGCGATACTTGATAATTTAGATATAAATTGTAATCTTGATATGAGTATTAAAAGTAGGTGTTTTAATGATTCTAATATAACTGCACATTTTGCTATTATTCCAACAAATAATCAAATTGATGTATCTAAGCTTTCATCAGAGGAACTCAATGTATATAAAGCAATATGCGACTACTATTTGATTCAATTTATGCCTAAAGCTGTCAAAGAAAAAACAATACTACAAATAAAAATAAAAGAAGGAGAGTGTTTATCTGCGAGTAGTGTATTAGTTAAACGTCAAGGTTACTTACAGCTTCTTAAGAATAATGCTAATAATGATGCTAAAGATGAGAATATAAAAGAATTATCTGCACTTCAAGAAGGTAGATGTGAATGTTTAATTCAATCATGTAATATTGAAAAGAAAGAGACAAAACCACTTAAGCCTTTTAGTAAAACAACTTTATTTAATGCAATGGGGTGTATAGCTAAGTATGTTACTGATCCTAATGTTAAAGAGCTTTTAGTTCTTAAAGATAAAGGGAAAAAGGGAGAAAATGGTTCTATTGGTACTGTAGCGACACGTACCGCAATAATTGAAAGATTATTGGAAGTAGGATATTTAGAAGAAAAGCAGCAAAACAAAAATAAAATACTTATTCCGACGGAAAAAGGACTTGCATTTTATAAGGTTTTGCCTGATTCAATTAAACAACCGAATCTTACAGCTCAATGGTGGGTAATACAAGAAAATATAAAAGAAGGAAAGGCAACTACCAAGGATTTAGAACTTGATGTGTTAGATTTTGTAAAAAATATCATTGAGAATAATGATGGTGTTATTAATTATGAGGGTACTAATGGAGTAATATGTAAATGTCCTAAATGTAAGGGCGATATTGTTAAAGGTAAATATGGTGCATATTGTAAATCTCAATGTGGATTTTCGCAGAAATATGTATTTGGCAAAGAGATATCAGAATCACAACTCAAACAAATATGTAGTGGTAATCGCATATTAATCAAAGGAATCAAGAAGAAATCTGGTAATGATACTTTTGACGCATATGCTGTACCTAAGGCGCTTGTAAAAAAGGAATTTGTTAATAAAAAAGGTGATAATTGTGTCAGATATGAGTTTGTTTTTGATATGGAATTTAAGTAGATTATATGAATGTTTGCATATAAGCCCCTGTGGGGGCTTATTTTTATGCTTTTTTATTAAAAAACATATTATAAGTGAAAAATAGGGCAAAAAAAATATTATAAGTTATTTTTTGTTATAAATGGGTGTATATGATTGTGATCATAAGGAGAAAAACGATGTGTACAAATATGCAGATTAATGAACTTATACAACAATTAGATCGCGAAACAATGGGACATTGTGTAGGAATGCAAAATATGGCTGTCGATTTAGAGAATTATTTTAATTACGAAGGACACATTCTTTCAACAGCCGCGTTGCTTTGTGATGTAGGAAAGCTGTATTTGTCTTCATATTTGTTAGAAAAACAAGACATATTAACTGAATTTGAAAAAAGTCTCATAAATAATCATCCTTATTACTCATATGAAATAATAAAAGATTATGACATTGACGAGAACATAAAATCTCTTGTTTTATATCATCATAATCATTCTTCTTATAAAAACATTGATAATCTTCCGTCTTATAATGACAATTTAGAAAAATTATATACCACGTTGGAACTTGTTGATGCGTATCAAGGATTGATTGAGTATAGGACTTATCGAACATCTCATTGTACTCCTTATGATGCGTATAAAATACTTGTACGAGAGAATTGTCATAACCAAGACGTGTTGGATTATATAAAAGATAATTACATTTATTAGAAAGGAGATGATTTTATGCAAGAGATTTTGAAAGAATATGGCCCAGCAATTATTACAGTAGTGGCTATTTTAGCACTTATTGTAGTAATTGTAGCTGTAATCGGAACTTCAAGCGGTGGAGTAGTAAGTGACGCTTTTTCTGATCTAATCAAAAATTTCTTTAGCGACGCAAAGAGTGCTGGTGGTGTGTAGTTGGAGCGCACAATTAACAAAGAATTTTTTAAAAAATTTTTTTGATGAATTAATATCCTCATTATCATATTTGATAATGAGGGTATTGATAATGAGGTGATTATGGATTTACTAAATAAAAGAAATAAAACATTTGAAGACGTAAATGAGTTTGATGCAGAGTTAGATATTAGAACTCAAAATGAGAATTCTTTGTCTAATGATAATGAGAGCTTTATTAATAATGGAATAAAAATAACTGAGGATTTCTGGGAAGATCTTTGGGATTATATATCAGATGATAATATAACGGATATTGATTATAACGGAAAAGATTTATGGATAAGAGATTGTGATAATAATGTTCGAAAAAAGGTAGATATTTCGAATACAAATATAAATAAAGAATTTATAGAGTTACTATCTCTTCGAATCTCTAATGCGGTATCTTTGGAACTTAACAAAGAGAATCCTGTATTAGAGGCAGAAACAGATAAATTAAGAATAAGTGTTATACATGAATCTGTAGCAGTGTCAGGAAGAAGTATTTGTATAAGAAAAACTTTGCCTTATACAAGAATTTCTATAAAAAATGCGATTGAATCGGGATATGCTTCCACAGAATTACTAAGTTTTATTATAAATTGTATTAAGTGTCATATGAATATTGTAATTTGTGGTGGAGTTGGAGTAGGAAAAACAGAAGCGGCAAAGTTCTTTTCTCAATATATTAACGATAGTGAAAGAGTAATTTCTATTGAAGATAACCTTGAATGGCATTATAGCCAAATCAAGCCAAAGCAGGATGTGGTTGAGATGCAAGTATCTGATATTTTTAATTATCAGGATTCGATAAAAGCATGTTTGAGACAAAATCCTACTTGGATGATGATTCAGGAAATAAGAGGAGAGGAAGCAAAGGATTTTGTTACAGCATTATCTACTGGTGTGAATTCTATTACGACGCTCCATACAGATGATTGCAGGAAAGTTCCTGATCGAATTATTAACATGGTATCAGATAGAATAGGTGCAGATCGAATGGAAGCGGATATATATAATTTTCTCGATGTTGCAATCATGATTTCAATGAAAATTGATGATAATGGCAATATGAAGCGTTATATAGATCAAGTATGTTTATTCTCCTTTGAGGGAAGTCGCAAGAACAGTTTAATTGTGTTTAATGATGGGATGCTTATTTCTAAGAATTTTTCGCCTAATATACAGCATAAATTTGATAAAAATAATATAAAAGATCCTTTCAAATGTGATGTGATCTTTGATAATCTGTGTGAAGATTTTATTAGTTAGGAGCAAATATATGAGAAAGAGTAGAAAGAGTAAGGAAGTAACGTTAGATTCTTTATATGAAGAATCTAAGGAAGAACCAAAAAAGAAAAGAAAACATAGCTTTCTTTGGTATCTAAATCCAATATCGTTCAAAAACAGTATATTAGAATATGATGGTACATTATCTTTTAAGAAAATCGGATTATATCTGTTGGTATATTCTATGTGTACAATAAGCTTGTCATATATTCTTAATATGCAGCTTATATACGCAATCATAATGTATATTGCAGGAGTATTATTTGTTCCTCAATTAATCATATCTTCATATAAGCTGGATTATGAGAATAAAAAATATGCAGATGCAAATGTATATATAGAGCAGCTTTTATATGCATTTGCAAAGTCAAAAAAGATAGTTGCATCTTTAGAGGCAATCAAAATTGAGTTTAAAGATAGCAAAATGTATGAATGCATTTCCAAAGCCATATATTATATCATGTCATATTCGAATAACGATGTTGAAGATATTGAGCTTGAAGGCTTGAAGTTGATCGAGAATGAATATCCTCTTAAAAAAATCATTACAATACACCAATTTCTACGAAAGGTTGAGAATTTAGGCGGGGATTGTAACAAATCGATTGAACTTCTTCAGGAAGATAGATCCAATTGGGAAAAGAGAATTCTATCTTTACAAAAAGATAAACAAGTCAAACGAAATAGGGTGGTAGGAGCTATTGCTGTATCAACGATAGTAGTCATTGTATTTTCGCTATTATTAAGCCGAATCGGATTTGATATAACACATAATGTTGCAGTTCAAATTGCAACAATATTTATGTGGTTTTTTGATATGTTGGTACTTTCTATCGCAGACAAGAAGATTAATTCTTCTGAATTTGATGAAAGAGATGTCGAAGAGCCAAAGGATTCCTTAAGAAGATATTATCGAATAATTAATTGGGATAATAAGAAAGAGTTTATAAAATCGCTTATATGGGCTATTGTACCTTTTGCATTAACCATTTTATTTATTATAAAGGATATGCCAATTGGAATATGTATATGTGCTGTGATTACAGTTTTAATGTTATTCCAACATCGATTGGGATACCGATTATATATGAAAATAGCAAAAAGAGAAATTGAAGAGAAGTTTCCTGATTGGTTAATGGAGATTGCTTTATTGCTTCAATATGAGAATGTATATGTTTCTTTATATAATTCTTATGCTACAGCACCGGCAATTTTTAAGCCAGAAATCAAGAAGCTTATTAAAGAAATACAAGAAAGACCGAATGAAATCGAGCCTTATCTTGATTTCATGAGTGCTTTTAATATAAGTTCAATTAGATCGACGATGAAGATTTTATATTCTCGTACTCAAGGTATCGGTGGATCTGCAGATGAACAAATTGCAGAGATTATTAGAAAAAATAATCAGTTAGTGGATAAGATTAATGAGTACAAGGATGACAATTCATTAGCAACATATCTAGTAATGTTTTGGTTGCCTGGACTTTTCGCAGGCGGAAAGCTTATTGTTGATATGTTTGCGTTTATGGTTTTATCGATGACAGACATGTCTGTTTTTATTAAATAGGAGATTGATATGGAAAATGTAATTAAAGCGTTTTTAGGCATATTTTTTACATTTTTATGCGTTTTCTTAGGCGTTCTTTTAATAACAACATCAATTGATACGCGAAAAGCTGATAGTTATTTAGAGGATGCAAGTACACGTATAGAAAGCAGTAATTTTAGTTCAAGTGTGGTTGCTGATGTAAAAAAGGAAGCATCAAACAATGAATATGAAGTAGATGTTAATGTATCAGGTATTCCGCCATATCAACATGGATATATTACGTTAAAATACAAAACAACACTTCCTATTATTAATTACACAAGTGAACGTACGATTACTTCTGATTTGAATTAGGGAGAGAATAATTATGAAGCATTTATTAGATGATTATGGTGAAGCTATTATCTATACAATAATAGGATTGGCAATTGTAGGAATTTTAACATTTTTTATGATGTCAATTAGTGGTTGAAATGGAGACGTGCAATGAAGGATATATTAGAGCAATATGGAGAATTAATATTAGCAAGTGTATGTGGAATTATTATACTTGGAATTGTAGCAGCGTTTTTAATTGGC
>AUXO011768887.1_pt1 | contig 47764 bp, 69 predicted proteins | sample 768731 | NCBI WGS metagenome assembly AUXO01 (sample SAMN02715735, study PRJNA202380) | gut metagenome | biome: sheep rumen | host: Ovis aries | place: New Zealand: Palmerston North | reverse complement strand
TTATAGAATAGTTTAAAATTATAAAAATTTTTATTATACCATTTTGAAAAATATTTCTTTTTTTATTTCTTTTTTGTATTTTTATGATAAAATATTATTGAATAAATGTATATTTTTTGAGCGTTTATTCAAATAAATTTATAAAAGATTCTGGAGGCTTAAATATGGAAACTAAAAAACAATTATTCAAAAAAATTGATTTATTTATTATCAAATTAATTGATAACATGATTCAAAATGAGAATGATGAAAGCGAAAAAAATTCATTGATTCAAAATGAAGTATTATTTTATAATGAGTATTTTTCACAAATAATCAAAAATGATTCTAAAGAATTAAAAAATTATATATGGAAACACCAAAGAAAATTTTACAAAGAATTTAAAACGATTCAGAAGGAGGTCTTAAAATGTGCGTGACTTGGTTTGAATTTTTGAAAATTGCAAAAAATAAAAAATATTATTTATTTAAAAGCTATTTTTTAAATAATCGTTTGCAAACTATTTATAAAATCGAAAACGATCCCAAAGATTATTTAATATATTATATGTAGGAGGCTTTTAAAATGGTTTTTAATATTAATTTTAATAATTTATTATGTTTTATTAAAAAATGTAAAATTGAGCGTTTAAACATTAAAAAACAAAGCATTTTATACTTAAATAATTTATATAATTATAATATTAAAGATAATAATATAAATAATATTGAAAAAATATATAATAAAAATCAATGTACAAATATTATTATTTATTTTAATTAATTAAAAAAATTTAAAAATAGGAAGGTAAAAAACAAAATGGAAAACAAACAAATTTTATTAAGTGAAATTTTCAACACTTTAGAAACAATTAAACAAAAAGAAAATATAAATATTTATAATATTTTAAAAAATGAAGTTTTAGATATTATGTCACTAGATAGCTATCATGTATATATATCATATGATGGTAACTATTGTATAAGATGTATGTCTCCAGTTGAATATTATTTTATGTTTATTAATAAATTAAATTTAAAAAATAAATGGATCTATAATGGTCTTTCTTGTGAATCAAATTCAAAATTTTATAATATAAGCTGGACCGAGCATGATTTCACAATAGCATTTAAAAAAACAAAAAAATTTAAAAATATTTATTTGTTAAAGATGGGCGCGGATAAAAATGAATTGAATCACAGAATCCGTTTTGAAAGTGATAATGTTAAAATAGATAAAAATATAAATAATGTTTGCATTGATTTTTTAATAACAAATCCAATATATTATAAAAATGGAACTTATAAAACGGATACAACAAAAAACGCGCTCGGGGTTGATATTTATATACATAAAAATAACAACTGTTATCGTGGTGAATTACCCGAAAATATTTTAAACACTTTAGAAAAACACAACGCAAAAACAAATAATATTATTTATAATTATGATAATATTTTAAAAATTATAAATTATTATACAAATAAAAATTATAATAATATTATTTTATTAGATTGTAGATATATAAAAAATTTTGATTTTAATATATTTAAAAGTGATAATTTTGAAATAGATTTTATAAGTTACTTTAACGCGTTAAACATTGAAAAATACGCACATGAAAAAATAATAAATGAATTAAAGCCCGGTGTTAAATATGATAATACAAGTTATTATTTTAATGGTGATAATTTTGAAATATTAATACATTATAATTGTTATAATGATATTATTAATATTAAAAATATAAATGATATTTACAAAGCTAAAAAAGAAATTGACTCAATAACCAGACCGGACCATGAAATAAAAAAAGCAATTTCACAACATAATTTAAATACAAATACATTATATTTTTAAAAAGGGGGTTTATATAATGGATCAATTAATGAAAGAATTATATCAAAAAAAATTAAAATATGCTTCTTACTGTGATTTTATATGTTATCAAAATGATAAATTATATATTATTTATTTAGGAACACAAAGTTTTATTATTATTTATAACTTTTATGGATGCATTGCTTCTGGTGAGCGTGTTTTTGATTATGAAACAAAAACAATAAATATAAATTATACTATTTATCATGATGAAATAACAAAGACAGCTATACAAAAAGTTATAAAAAAGCATGAAAAAAATTTTAATATTCCTAAAGATATTAAATATAATATAATTTGTAAATATTTGGAGGTTTAAAAAATGTTTGTTTTAAGTATTAATAATTTAAACAGTTTTAATGATTTTCAAAAATTTAATAATTTAAATAATACATAATTTAAAAAACTTTATAACAAAGCAAAAACAGCTTATAAAAATTATACAGGTTTAAACAATTTTAAAAATGTATCTTGTTTTATTTCATCCAGTGACTTACATGGTTTTTATATTCCAAATAGTGAGACCGTGCGTTGCATCGCATTTTTAAAAAGTAATAATAAAGCGTGCGTATTAATTTATTAAATAATAAAATATAGTTTTTTATAGTTTTCTATATATTAAAAAAACTATAAATTTTTAAATAAAGAAGGTAAAAAAAACATGTTGATAAAAAAAGAAAAAGGCTATAAAAGAAAATTGTATCATTTTATAAATTTAATTAATGAGTTTAATTTTTATGAATCACAAAATTTTATATATAACGGTTTTAAAGGCGTTTTATATTATATAGAGCCGTTCCGAAACTTTCAACGTTGCGACAGTCTAAAACAATTTGAATTTTTTTTAAATAAAGTCAATTTAAAATATGATAATACAAAAATATTTTATTTAAAAAGTGAGTACGCTTCCGAGCAGAAAAAAACCGCGCTTTTTATAGCATACAAGGAGGTCCCAGCATGCAAAAATTAAATATATATTTAAATAATGTTTATATTGCATCTAGTATTCAATATAAAACTTGTAAAGAATTAAAAAATAAAATCATGCAGGATAAAAAAATAATAGTTGCAAGCGTTCCAGCATCTAAAACATATTATTTAAAATCAAGTGATATTATAACAGTTAGAAGGGAGCCCAGAAAATGAAAGCAAAAACATTATATTTAAACAAAGAAAAATTTTTAAATTATATCAAAGAATCATTTTCAAATATTAATAAATCATTTTATTTATTAATTGATAACTTAATTGAATTTTTAAAAAAACAAAATGATTATACGCTTGAAAGCTATTTTTTATTAAATGAAAAATTTTATATAAACAAATATATTTTTGAATTAATAGAATTATTAAATAATAGCGATATTGATATATCAATCAATGAATTAATAATCAATAAAATATTAATGCAGGAGTAAAAATGAATAATACAATTATAAATTTTTTCAATGATGCAGGCGCGGACCTGCATTTTATAAAATCAGAAAAAAAGCTCAATTCTATAATTTATTATTATAAATATATTAATTATAAAAGTATTAATAAATTAAATTTAATTATTAAATCATTGAGCGCTTATTTAAATAATAATATTATAGCATCGTTTGAAAATGAGCTTTTAAAAATTGAAATTGAATCAAACAATAATAAAATATTATACTTTGAAAACTATTTGAATTTACTACCAAAAAATCAAAATAAAATATTAATAGGTATAAACAGCGAAAACCAGCCGGTCACAGAATCTATTTATAATATTAAAAGTTTATTAATAGGAGGCAGTTCCGGAAGCGGTAAAAGTAATTTATTACACAATTTAATTTTATCTAGTTTGTTATTAAATAACGATATTTATTATTTTATGATTGATTTAAAAGCCGTTGAGTTGACACGCTACAATTTTTTATTAAAATTAAATCGCTTAATTAAGCCGATAGCAACCGACACAAAACAAGCTTTAAATATTATTATTATGTTTTATTCAATCATTAAAAAAAGATATAAACAAATGAAAAAAAACAACATCAGAAGAACAACCGAAAAACCAATTTTATTAATAATTGATGAATACGCCCAATTATTTAATAACAACAAAGAAAAGAAAATAATTAATAATTTAATCTCAAAAATTGGGGCGTTAGGTCGTGCATGTAATTGTTATTTAATATTAGCAACCCAACACCCAACGAACGAAAATTTGAATAACACGATCCGCGCAAACCTACAAAGTAGAATAGGACTCAAAGCACAAAGCCCGCAACAAAGCAAAAATATTATAAACATGTTAGGGCTTGAAAAAATAAAAAACGCCGGAGACTGTATTGTTTGGATCGATGGTAAAAGCCCGCAACGCTTAAAAGTTCCGTTTATTAGTGATAGCTTATTAAATAGAATTGAATCATTAAATAAATAATAAACAAGGTTTAAAAGCCTTGTTTTTTTATTGTTTTTTATTCTGGTTACATGATGCAGGATCAAACAAAAACAGAAAACGCACAAAAACGGCTTTATTTTCGTTTTTTATTTTCAACTTGAATAAATACTCATATTTTAAATAAAAACGCATTTAAACGCTTAAAAATAGCCTTAAAACACATTTTAACATATTATAACAAGTTATATATTATAGAATCATTTAAAATCATGATAAAAAATAGATATTTATTAATATATTTAATTGTATGCAATTATATCAATATTGATATAATTATATTGTATACAATTATATCGAAACCTGACATTTTTCAAAAATCGAGCTAGTTCCAAAATCCTCAAGAGGCGATTTTCCGAACTTTTATTTTTTTACATATATTTTTAAATACCAGTTTTAAAATTTGATATTTTTTATTTCATTTTTTAAAACTAATACACTTATATTCTTAATCACTTTAAGTCCAGAACTATTATTCATTGAATCAATCAAACTCAAATTAAAGGCTTTAAATCACTTTTTAATGCCAAGAGGTATAATTTTATCGTTCCTGTTCCAAAAAGCGAATAAAACCAAAATAAATATCGAATAACAAAGTATTTTAATATTTTGAGTGCTTTCGAATCTTATAAGAGGGCATTTTCTAAATTTCCAAGAGGCTTTTTTTAAGTACCCCCCTATTTTACCCCCCTCTACCCTATAAAAAGAAAAAGAGGCAACGAGAAGTCCACCTCTTAATCTTTAGTTTGGTAAAAAACTAGAAAAATGAAATTATTGAAAACTATTGAGAAATGATAAATCAAGTCCCACCTTTATTATAGCATCTATTTTTAAATTTGCAAAGAAAAAAAGCAACCATTTATTTTAGGTTGCTTCTGGCTTTATTTGATAATCGTTAAATCGGAGTTGATTTGCGTAAAATTCAAGCCACTATTATTTTATCATTTGTATTATTATTTTTCAATTAAATAATATTTTTATTTTTAGATGCTTTAAGTTGTGCCTTTTTTAAAGCTAGTTTTCTTTTTCTTCTCTCGCAACTATGCTCTTTACAAATTGAAGCTACTGTTGCTCTTGAAATTTTATACTTTGCTTGTAAATCATCATAACTCATGCCTTCTTCAACGAAGTCATTAATCATAGCTTTTCGAGTTTCCTCATTTAGCTTAAGAGGTCTACCAAGCACCTTACCTCTAGCCTTACTAGCTTGCATACCTTGATGAACTCTCTCGGCAATTAATGATTTTTCAAATTCATTGAAAGCACCGAATAATTGAAATATAAACTTGTTCATTGGACTTAATCCTGATGCACCAATTTCGATACCCTCTTTAATAAACTTGATTCCAACTTGCTTTTCAATTAAATAATTTACTGATGCAATTAGATCTTGTAAACTTCTTGAAAATCTACTCATTTCAGTTACATAAATCATATCGCCCGGTAAAACTATTTTCATTAGGTTTTGATATTCTTCTCTATCTTTAGTATTGCTACCACCACTTATTCTATCACAGAATAAATTTTCTTGCTTAATACCATATTGCTTTAAAATTTCTTCTTGTCTATCAAATGTTTGATTTCTATCTTTTGTTGATTCAAACGCTGTTGAAACTCTTGCATATCCGTATAACATATTTCTTACCTCCTATAATCTAATCCATAATTCATAATTACCACATGATAATAAATCTATATCATATTCTTTATATTCTGATTTATCTAAATCTTTAATATAAGTATTTTCCATAACGCTTAAACAATAACCATCATGTTTTTCAATAGCAACTCTTTGGTCGCCGTCAAATAAAGTTTGTAATTCAATAACTTTCATTTTATTTACCTCCTATGTCTTTTGACAATTTTATTTTACACTATGTTAAATACTATGTCAACACAAAAGTTCAAAAAAGTTTTAAAATATTTTTAAACTAAAATAAAAAAATAAGAGGCAATTTTTATGCCCCTTTATTTTCACTATTATTTGCTTGTTCAATCAACTTGGTAAAATCGTAATCATTAGCTAGTTTTCTTTGAATATCAGTTGCTACAATAACTGTTGGTTGTTGCTTCTCGGTTTTGTGCAACTCTATTTCCTGTCCACCAAACTTGGCTTTCATTTGTAATCTATTCCATGTATAACTATTTAACACGCCACTCTCTAATCCGATTTGTGCTATTGATAATATTAACTCATTAATGCTTCTAAATATAATTTGAACTGGCTCATCTACTAAAGCATCAACTAATAATTTATCAAATGTTTCGGCATCTACCCTAAAATAACTAGCCACAGTTAATTTATCCATTACATAAGATATATTCATATCATTTATTCTTTCTAATATATCATATAATATTTCTACTCTATCATTTAATATTTCTATATTAGCATTGTAAAATTGATAAGCCTCATCAAAAGTTAATTGAATTTGTCTTTGAAATGCTATTTTTAATTTTAAACCTAGATTCATTTTCAACTTTTTATCTAGCGTTTTTAATAATGTAGGAAATACTGATGCTTTTTCAATTTCAATAGTGTTTTCAAAATTGTCTAAAAGCCTCATTATATCAGCTCTATCAATAAAACCTCGCTCTATGTCATAACTATTTAAATTTGACATATAATCACCTACCTAATTCCTAATAACAATACTATTTCCTTTTCATTCTTTAAAAATGCCATTGTACCAGTTTTACCTGCTGGCTCATATATAACACTAAAATTAAAATCCTTTTCAAGAGTTCTAAAGCCTAGATCCAATAACTCTAGTTGTAATTTTAATGTATAAGCATTTCCGTTTTCAAACTTAATTTCTGATACAAAGTTATTATTTCCTAATACCTCAATTTGATTTCTACTTAATGCAACTACAATTTTCTTATCATCATCTAAACCCACATTAGAAGCGATACCCAATCTATCTACTATTTCCTCTTTATCAATTTCTACTACTTCAGCATTATTGCCTCTAGCAAAGATACCAACCATTTTAGGATATGCACTATCTAATAATCTAGTATAGATTCTAATATTATTATTTTCTATCATAGCTATATTTTTATTATATATAATTTTAATATTATTATCATTAGTTAAATCTTTAATAGTTTTAATAAAATTAACTGGTATTGTAATTCCATCATCACTAAACTCGCCATTTTGGTATAAATAAGCCTTGAATGAATCAGTTGCATATACATTTGAATTTGCATCTAATCTTACACCTGTAAGAGCTGGCTTTTTGTCATTCTTTGAAACGTACATACTAGCCTTATTAAGAGTATCAATATTTGCTTCAATAGTTGTTGCCTCTTCTTCGTTAAGGAACAAATTATAAAATGTTTCGTTAATTAATTTACTTGTAAATTTGCCCTTTTTAGATTTAATGATAAAACTCTTATCAGTAATTGTAATATCGGCAGGATTCAATACTCTAACCATATCTAAAGCCTTTGACTTAACACAGAAATCATTATCAATTTCAAAGCCATCAATCTTGATTACAATAACCTCGTTTCTATCCTTTAGATTTTCTGCATAAGAGTATATTTCAACACCCCCATCTATTTTCTTAAAGTAATTTAATTCATTTAATTTCTTTGGTAATAAACTTACATCTAATATCATTATTCTTTCACCTCATTTATTAAATTTCTAACATATTCAAATGCTGTTCCTTTTTCATCTTCGTACTCATCTTTATAATAACAATCATAACAATTCTTAATCCAACCTAGAGCATTTGGCAATTTATCGCCTTTTAAATTTTTCTCTAATAAATCAAATTGCTTCTGATGTGTATTTTCACCATATTTATTTGAAATATAGAAAGCATCATAACTTTCTATAATTTCATTTAACGCCTTTAATAATTCTACTTTCAATTCATCTAACGCATTTAATATTTCTTTATTCATTATTGCTTACCCTCTTCCTTTAAATCTTTTAATATTCCTTGTAATATACCAATCGTTAATTCATCTTTTTGACTTAACATATTGTTTTTCTCTAATTTATTTTTTATTCTTTCTAAATCTTTTATTAATTTATCTTCAGTTATATTCATTTGCTTTCCTCTAAATCAAATAAACTTAATTGTCCTGTTTCTTTAATTCTTTTATCTTTTTGTGATATACCATTTACTCTATCAACTGCTATTTGCCAGTATGTAGGATTCAATTCAAACCCTATAAAATTTCTTCCTAACTCTTTACAAGCTACTGCCGTTGTACCTGATCCTATAAAACAATCCAAAACTATATCTCCCTCTTGTGTAGAATTTAATATATGATTCTTTACAAATTCTAAAGGCTTGATAGTTGGATGCCCGTATTCCTTTTTGTCAGCATAATTAATGTGACTTAAATACCAAGTGTTTTTGTGTTCCCACCCTACATTAAATTTTGCACCCTTTTCATAAAAACATAAACAAACTTCTTTATCACTTAAAAATGTAAGATTTCCAAATGGTATTGCATTATCTTTTACCCATACCAAAATTTGATAATTACACCCTTTATTTACAAAATAATTCATTATATCGTATATTTGAGATTTTGAACACCATATATATATATATATATATTCTTTAATATTCTAATAAATTCATCAAATATAGAATAATCTATACCTTTAGTTAAATTATTATTATTTGATAATGTGTTTCTTAATTTATCATTAAACCTCGCTTGTAAACAACCACCACCAGAATAAGTTATTTCATAAGGTATATCTATATAAATTAAATCTATACTCTTATCTGGTATATTCTTAATAGCTTCATAGCAATCTTCGTTATAAATGTTATTTATCTCATATTTACCTAATTTTTGCATAATTATTCTACCTCAAAATCGAAAATTGACATTTGGTTTCTATTCTTTTTAACAACTTCATGTTGAGTCTTACCGTTTTCGTCTTTCCAAAAATCAAAATCATTATTTATAACATATTCGATTCTAGCTTTTGAAATCGGTAAATATTCATCAGTAAGCTCAATACCAATATATTTGTAATTTGCATTACGTTCTTTATTTTCAAACATAACTGCTTTACCTGTGCTACCACTACCATTAAAACAATCTAATATAGTTGCACCCTTTGGACTTACAAGCCTTACTAGGTACTGCATTAATTGGCAATTTTTAACTGTTGGATGGATATTTTTCCTTACCGGTGTTGCACCACCATCTAATCTTTCACCACTACCATTTTTAGTATTTAATGCAGAAGTACATTCCTTTTCCTCAAAATCATCACCAAGTCCTTCATCTCTATCTTCTTTAGATGCTTTTGGTCCATAGAAATAACTAAAAGGAAAATCGTATAAATCGTCTTTTTCACTAAATTTACATTCTTTAAAATATCTACTTGCACAACTCTCATCACCATAATTATCTGGTGCATATTGAGTATCATTTTCTTTTTGACTAAAACCTAATTTGTATAAATTATCTTCCTGTGCTTTTCTAACACTTCCAAAAGATACATCAGTACCACTTTTAGTATTAGGCATATCTTTTATTACTGCATCGCTACCATCATGAATAACATTTGCAGGGTATCTACCAAAAGTATCTTCTCTTTCTATTCTTTCAGCACCGATAGTTTTAAAATTGCAAACATCCTGTTCGCCATCGCTCATTTTAGGCATTGTTCCACCCTTAATAATATCTTCGCCTATTCTACACTCATCAATGTTATAAGCACCTACGCCCCATTTTTGAATATTATAAATAACATTCTTTTCAACTGGTTTTTGTGCAACTATAATAGGCTCAAATGCAGGTTTAAGAGCTGTATTATAACCAGACCATTCATTTTGAGCTTGTTTGATTAAATACTCACCACCAAAAGCCTCTTTACCAGTCTTTGTGATACTATTCATACATCTAGTATGTGTATCTGCATCACCGGAATTTCCTATTCCTACAATTTCACTTTCAACGCCATTTTTCTTATCAATAGCAAGACCTACATTTAGTCCTTTTGGAAAGCCTGTACCATAAAGATACATTAAGGTATTTTTGATTATAAAACCTGCATCTTCAATAGCACATGCAATTCTATGCGATGTTCTATCGCCACCAAACGCAAGTAAGAAACCACCCGGTTTTAAAACCTCATAACACTTTTTCCAAGAATCTTTATTAAATGCAATACCGGTGTTATCCCAGCCTTTATTCATAAAGTTAAGCTCATAGGGAGGATCTGTTATAATGCTATCAATACTGTTTGGCTTTATAACCTCTAATATATCAAGCATATTACCATGATATAATTTATAATCTTTTCCTTCGCTATATAGTTCCATTAATTACCCTCTTTTCTATATCTATAATTATTATCTTCGCCATCAACAGTAATCACATAAATACCTTTGTTTGCTTTTTCAATGATTCTACCACTAACGGCTCTTGACATCTTATATAAAGCATCTTGATTTATCTCACTACTAATAATCGTTATTAAACTATCATCAGTATACCTAGAATTAATTATTTCATAAGCTATCGACATGCTTTCATCTACATTATTATCTAATTGTAAGAAATCATCTATATATAAAACTTGACAATTCTTTAACTCTTTAATCTTTTTCCTATATTCATCTTGTCCTTCTGGTGAAAAACTTTTTTTAAGAGAAATTAGATTTGATATTTCAGTATTCCATACAAAATATTTAACATCATAATTAGCATTAACTAAATATGTAATGATTCCTGTACATAAATGAGTTTTACCACTACCACTAATACCACCAATATAAAACCAATATGCTTGTTTATTATTGATAATATCATTGATATAATTTTTGGCACGTTCTAAACTTATTCTTTGCCATTCTTTTGTGATTTCATAATTAGATAACTTATACTTTCTAAATTGGTCTTTACTGATACCAGTTGCAATAAATCTATGATATAGTTTTCTTTTGTTCATACATTCACAATTTCTTACTTTTTCATATCCGTTTTCTACAAATGATATTGTACCCTTATTCTTACAAATAGGGCAGTCAATACCATCCTCATCGTTTAAGTTACCCTCTGCTAAATTGTAAAAGTATGAATCTTGTTCAACTCTACTCATTTTAGAAATCTTATCCTTAAACTCTTGAACTTCTGGTGAATCATTTTCTGGTGGCTTAACTATGTCTTTAATACTTTCCATAAGAGCCTCCTGATTATCTTAAATAAGTTCCAATATGTGTTGTTGGTGTTTCATCTTGTTGCTTCTTTTTCCAATTAAGATAATTTAACCATTTAGAGCCATCATTAAGAAATTCAGTAAAACCTTTATCTCTAGTTAAAAATTCTTCTAAACTCCAAGCATAATCGCAATACTCATATTTGCTATGTAGCATCTCTTCAAAATGGTCTATCGCTAACATAATATCAATAGTTGAATGTTCTTTAAGAGCTTTGGCAATAGCCTTTTTTCTCTTTTCAGTTAAATCTCTATGAACTATAATGTTTTTAGTGTTCCAATGCTCAAAAATGATTTCGTCATTTCTTTTAGTATTTTCTTTAATAATATGTAGTTTATCATTTGGATTATTATTATTTGTATTATTTATATTATTATTATTTATATTATAATCATTTGACAATTTTGTATTTTGCAATTTACAATTTTGTAAAATGCAATACCCCATTTTTGTAAGAGCATACCAAAGTGTTCTATCTCTTCCATCTTGATTAAAATTACCTGTAATAACCAAGCCTTTATCAACCAAGTTTTTTAATGTGTAATCAATTTTTCTTTGTGTCATATAAGGGAATAAATCAGCAAACGCCTTTTTTGTGTTATAAGTCCAATAAGTATCATTATAAAAATGTTTGTTATTTGCCTTATTCTTTTCTATCCAAAAATATAAGTGTTGTAACATTATTGCTTCTTCAATTCCATATTCTTTTGCAATATCAACATCAAAACTATGATTCATAATATTCACTCCTTAATTTTGATAATCTACTAGGCTCGTATATTCCTGTGTTATAGTTTTTAATTATATCTTCAATATCATTCTCAATAGATTCAATAAGATTATCTGGTATTTCGTACCATTCCCCTTTAATTCTTCTTTTAGATAATTTTAAATGTATTTCTTGTTCAACTTCATAAGCGTATTTTGTATCACTACTTTTAAAAACAATCTCACATGGAAAAGGTCTATTATCTAATTGTTTTAATCTTCTTTCAACTAATGTTGACATTCCAATTTTGTATTTAGCATCACATTTCATGATGTAAATTTTTCCGTTTTTTCTTGGTTTTTCTTTAGGCTTTTCTTTTTGGTTTTTTTTCCATTCTTCATATTCTTTTTTTGATTCTTCTCTTCTTTGAAAGTTTATATTTTCAATTTCTTCGCCATATTTTTTAACGAATTTTTTTAAACCATTAGATATTTCAATTAATTCTTCTTTAGAAAATAACATACCATATTGGTTACAAATATAATATACTCCTTCTTCATTTTTAATAGTTCCTATAAAAAAAGGATAATTCAAATCTCTCATAATTTACCTCCTCAATACAATACCATTATACCATTAATTGAAAACATTTCAACGAATAATTTTAATTTTTCTAAAATGTCCAAAATATTCAGCTTTAATAATACCTTTATCAATTAATGATTTAACAACAGTTGATGCAGTTCTACCTGTAATGTTACAATTTATAGATATATCATCATTACTTTCAGTAATAACACTATCAAAATTATCTTCTATAAGGGATAAAAAATATAATAATACTAATTTTTCATTGTTAGTTAAATTATTATTTTTAAATACATTTATAATATTATTTAACTTCACCATAACACTCCCTCACATACTCAACATCAATGCCTTTTTTAACACATTGATTTACGATGCTATCAACCCATTTTTGACTTGTTCCTATGCAAGATACTATCTTAACCTTATTCAAATAAGGTAATTCACTAAATTTAATGCCAACTGGGTGTTTTAAATAAATCTCTAAACAAGTTGTATTCATCTCTGCTTTGTTAGTTGGAAATAATCCACCTTCAATAACATTAACTATATTTGGTACTGCATAATATATACAACCATTCTCTATCTGGTCTAACAAATAAGATAATTTTTGTTGTTTAACCCAAGCATAATTAAGAACTCTATCAAAAGACATATAGACATTTTGTTTCTTTTCTACTATGTCTAAAAGTTCTTCCATGCTCTTAATCTTTTTTCCTCTAATATATTTATTCATATATTTTTACTCCTTAATTTTAATAATAGTATCTATATATAAATTATTTATTTCATCTAATAATTTAATAATATCTAAATTTTCATTATTCTTATTTTCAAATTGAATAATATAATCTTTGATGCCTTTTAAGCATTGTGGTAAAGTACCATAATAGCCACCTTCACGCACCCACTTAACTGACTTTTCTTTAGTTCTAACATTTTCGACTTCTTTGTAAATTTCAAAAGTCATATTTAATGGATCTAGTTGTACGATTCTAATTTTGCCGTTTAAATCAATCATTTTTGTTCCTCCTTAATTCTCTTATAAAAATTTGTTTAGGTATTAAAAGAACATTAATTCCTTTTTCTTCAAAAAACTTATAAAGATAATTTATATCTTCATTATTTAAGCCAGATATTTCGATTATATAAACAGAATCTTTGTTTTTTAATTCGGTTACCTTTAACTTTAGTTGTTCTAAATAATCAACATCATTAATTTCAAAATTATCCATTTTATTACTCCTATAATAAATCAAACAAATTATAATCATTTTCGATTCTTTTTAATGCAATCTCATAATATTTTTCATCTATCTCACATCCTATAAAATCTCTCTTTAAATGTTTACATGCTAGTGCAGTTGTACCACTGCCTAAAAACGGGTCAAATATTATATAATCCTCTGGTAAAATACCTATAATATTTTCCATAACTTCTAAAGGCATAATACATGGATGTTCGATACCTGTTTTAGATACATTTTTAACTTGATTTATTTCCCACCAATCATAAAGTTTTCCACCATCAATACCCATTTCTATTCTTTCCCTTATTCTTTTGTCATTAGGATTTTTATATGGTTGCTTAACTTTGCTAAAATCTGGTTTGATTCCAAAAAAAGCAATATCTCTATGTTGCTTTGCAGTATTTGAATTATAAACCCAACTTACTACCTTTTCTGGAAACACACCAACTTGAAATGATATTTTATAAAGTGATTCTGGATAATGAATTACTACAAAAGGAAATCTATACATAGAAAATATATTATCTAAAAAATCATAATATTCATCATCTGTTAAATTATCTTTATATTCGTTGTAATGATAGCCAACATTGAAAGGTGGATCTGTTACAATTACAACCTTTCTATCCTTTGTTAAATCTAAAAATGTTTGACTTTGCATTAATTCTATACAATCATTATTAAATATTTCTAACATATATAATTACTCTCCTTTGTAAATTAATTATTTTTACAAAAAATCTTTTTAACTATTTCATAATCCAAATCATTAAATTCATATACAAAACCTCTAATTTGGCAAGAATTTAATTCTCTATAAATTTCATTTTCGAAAGAATCGCCCATTTTTTCCGTAAAGAAATAAGGTAAATCCATATCAAAGCATATATTAGTAGTTCCCCAATATTCCTTTAAATCCCCATTTTCTAATTGATATTTTCCTTTTCCGTAAACACTTAATTGTTTATTTATAGATTCGATTGCATTATCTAAATCAGAAAACCATCCTAATAAACAAAAATTATTATATTCATCAACAAAAATAATTTCATATATTTTTTTCATTATTTTAACTTCCTATTTAAAAATCAAAAATACTCATTTGAGGTGACTGGATATACTCTTTAATATCGTCATACTCAAAAATTTCATCATTTCTAAATACTTTAACATTTCTATCACCCATATCGTATTCCAGGTATCTTTCAATAGTTTTTTGACAATACTTTTCAGATAGTTCAATACCAATATACTTACATCCAAATTCTTTACAAGAAAGCATTGTAGTTCCAAGACCGTTAAAACAATCTAAAACAATATCACCTTTTTGGGTAAATTCCTTTATGATTTCGTCACAAAATTCTTCACTCATTAAAGCTCTATGAATCTTACCATAATCTTTATTGCAATTAATATTCATTGATATTAAATTTCTATAAAATAAAGAATTAACATCTACACCAGTAACCCCATCTGGTTTGATAATAAATACAAATTCGTATGTATTACTAATTTTATGTGGTGTACTTGTTGGGCTACCATTTAATTTATTCCATATCAATATATCATGGATTCTATCTGCATATTTACCAATTAATTTATATACATTATTTCTATTATTACTAATAGCTTGTATGTTATATAAAACATATTTTTTAGTAATTCTTAATGCCTCGTCAATAACTTGGATTTGCCATTCTAACCAATCGTCATGTCTTTCAACATGTTCATATTTCTTATGTGTATTATTATTTTTTAAAAAAGCCACATCCTCGTTAGCAGTACCACTATCATTGTAAGGTGGTGACGTAAAGAAAACATCTATTGAATTGTCTGCCATTTTTTTCATTTCCTCTAAACAATCGCCACATATTACTTTATGTGTATCATCCAATAAAATGCTATCTCCTTTTTTAATAAAAATTTCTTTATTCATAAATACCCTCTTTACTACTTTTTATCGTTTTTATCTTTTTCATCATTTTCATCATTTTCGTTCATTTCTTGCATCATTTTTTCATAATCTTCTTCGCTTAAAGTATGTTGCATTAAATTTTTTAAAAACTCTTCTTCTTCCTTTGTAGGCTTAACCACTTTAATTTTAGGCATTTGATTCATCATTTTCATTTCTTCCTGCCTAAACTTATTGTAGAAATATCTTATTTTAGTCTTTGCATAAAAATAGCCAAGCATAACACATAAGATACAAAGCAATACAATTAAGAACATAAATAATATCATTGTATTTTTCTCTAACACATTAATTCCCCCTATATTTGATTTTTATTTAAAACTTGATAGATTATACTTATTTCTATTAAAACCTTTGTAAAAAGCCTTAAAAACATTGTTTTAGGCATTTTCTAGCACCCATTCTTTGAGTTTCTTCTTAATATTATCGGTATAGGGTTTATTTCTAACTGCATTATAGATACTAACTCTTGATACATTTATTTCGTTAGCTAGTTTAGAATAATTGATTTCACCAAATTTTCTAACCATAGCAATTTTAAGATTTTCTAAATCTCTTTCTCTAAAGTTCACTATTTCACCTCCTGTTCTTCTTCTAATTCTTCTATATCAACACTATGCTTATATTTTGAATCAATTATTTCTTGAACTTTTATTACATTATATTCTTTTGCATATTCAAGAATTTCTGCACAAATGTCATACATTATTTCTTTGGTTTTTTTTAATGCTTTAGTTATGTTATATTTATCTTCGTCAAAATATTTTGTAATACTATAACTAATTTTAGAAGAAATAACATCACAAAATTCTTCTTGAACAAATAAATTATTAGTTTCTTCTTTAATAACATATTTAACTTCATTCCTCCAATCATCATCGTCTGATATTACTCTTACTTTGTTACAATATTCAATATAAAAAAATAACTTACATTTAATATAGTGTTTTTTTGTTATAAAATTTTCATCATAAGTATCATATTCTTCGACATAGGCTTCATCATATTTTGTAGAAATATATTTTGCATATTTTTCAGCTTTTTCTTTATCTAAAAAAACTTTTCTAATACTATAATCACTATAATCTCCTTGTGTTACAATATAAACTTTCACTCTTCCACCTCCCTTAATCCTCTTAATATTCTTATTGGTGTACTATTTAAAGGCTTAATAAACGCCTCATTTTTAGTTGTCATTTGACATACTACCACACCACCGACACACTCTTTAAATTCAAATACAAAAGAAACATTATATATACTTTTATATTTAGTATTTAATTTTAAATTAAACATATTTAAAATATCATAATCACTATAAATCATATATTCACATTCTTTCTAACCTTTAAATATTGCTTTAAGGTATCTGGGTTGCTTGGCTTCAAATTATGTCTTTTACACCATAGCTTATAATTCTTAAATTCATTCATAATTAATTTTCCTCCTTTTGATTTTATTATATCATTATTTAACACAATGTAAAGTATTTTCTTTAACAAAATGTAAAATAGTTTTAGATAAAAAATAATCGTGAGATTTTTTCTCACGAATTATCTTTATTATTTAGAATGGTAAATCCGATTCATCTATATTGAAATCACCAAATACTTCATTTGCATTAGATTCAACTGGTTTTTGTCTTTGTTGCTTATAGTATTCAGTATCAAATGTATCTTGTTGATTGATTGGTACTTGTGATTGATTGTATTGTGGTTGGTTGTATTGTGGTTGAGCGTTATTGCCATTATTCATATAATCATTATTATAGTTATTATTATAATTATTATTATTCATATAATTATTTGTATTATTATAACTATTATCTATTACTTGTACAATAGATATAACAACTGTTAAATTAATAATTCTTTCATTAACCTTTTGACCATTCTTATTTGTATAAGTCTTATATTCAGGCTTAATAGAATTAATCTTTTCAATTTTAACATCAACTGTTTTGTCGCTTGGAAAGTTTGCAATAAATTGAGAATCATTATTTAACCACAAACTATACTTTTGCACAACATTCTTGTTCTGGTCCTTTTCTACATGATTAATCAAACCCCACATAGATCCATCAGCCTTGTTGCCACTTGTTAATTTAAAGCATCTAACTTGACTACCAACGCTTAAACCTTTTTCTTTAAATGTTCCGTTTGGATTTTGCATTATTTTTTACTCCTTATTTCTTTTAACTTCTTTTGAAAATAATCATTATATTCATCATATCTAGTATGCAAAATATCAATTATATCAGCACCACATTTTTCTTTGGTTGTAAACTTAAATATAACTGCATATTTTTCTTGCATTGTTTTCATAGCTTTAACAATGGCATCTATATCTACCTTTGTCATTTGTTCGCCTTTTGAATGTGTTTTATATCTTTTACCATTAACAGTTTTCCAACCATCACTTTTCCATCTAGGAACTCTATACCAATTCTTAAATGTGTCTAAATCTGCATAATAATCTTCTTCCTCAATTAGAATAACTAAACCAATATTGAAATCATTTGCACCTTGAATTTCTTTTCTAAAACGAATGTGTTGTTTAGTAAGATTATTTTCTAATTCAAGGAAATTAGCTTTGGTATCTATTAAGACATTCATCTTGTTTATAATGCCATAATCTCCGAATGGTAATTTACTTCTCATTACCTTTATATTATGCTCTTGAAAGTATTTGTTTTTTGCATCATGACAACCTATTTTATTTCTACTATCTTCAAGTAAATATATTTCATCAGTATCCATAGACATATCCATTTGTAACTCCTTCAATTAAATTTTTAGCAAAATCAATTTCGATGTTAGGATATAATTCTCTCAATTCTTTTAATGCTAATTCCTTATTACAAACTTCTTTGCTAGGGTGGATTAATGTAATTTTTTTACACTTGTTTAGATTTAAAGATTTACCTAATATAAGTTTTAATGTTTCTAAACCACAATGAGTTTGGTATTGTCTTTGATATTTAGTAAACTCTGGTTTACCTACATTTTCTTCTAATGCTTTTAACATTAATTTGTCAGTCCAATTACATTCAATAAAAATTTCATCAAATTCAGTATTTAGTATATCATCAAATTTAAAACAATCAGTTATAAATAAAATCTTGCTATCATTATCTTTAAACATGTAGCCATAACATTCAGCGTTTCCATGCTCTACGTTAAGAGGCATTATAGATAAATTACCTTTAAACTGATATAACTTTTTAGCTAGTAAAGCATCATCATTTATTTTATATCTTTCCATTACTTGTGGATTGCTATAAATAGGCATATACTTTTTTATTTCTTCAATAGCAAATGCGTGGTCTCTGTGCTTATGACTTATAAAACAACCTTTAAAATTACTAATATAAATATTATTATTATATAAATATTTAATTATTACATCATATTTAATTCCACATTCTAATAAATATAAAACATCATTACTATTTATGATATATAAATTACCATCACTACCAGTTACAATCGGTGTAATTTTAATCATAGGCAGTATAGTAGTGAACTAAAAGTCCACTACATCTCCTGTTCCTACTGTTTCCTTAACTGTTGCTTCGGCATCAATAATGTTCTTATGCTTTAAATCCTTATTAACAAATTCAACATCGGCACTTTCATTTACAATACCTAAATTGTTATTGTTGATTACTTCATCAGGGAATACCATAAATGGTCTAATTGTTTCACCATTCCACATTTCCCAAGTAACTGTTTTTAATACCATCTTTTGAGTATCATTGTTCCATACATTTTTAGTTGTAGCAGAATTGTATGCTCTCATGATTCTATTTTGGTCGATTTGAGTAATTAATTGTGTGATATTACCATTTGGCTCTTGTACAAATGCAACCTTAAATGCACCTACAATATCAGTTAAATCATTAGGATTTCTTTCAGCACCCTTTTCAAACTTAATAACCTTTTCTTGACCTGTTGCCCAATCAAAATCAGTTTCAAATACATCATTCTTACAAATTACTTCGGTCTTAAACTTAATAATCTTCTTTGAACAATATTTAACAATTAATTTTTCAAGTGTTTGGTATTGAGGCTTGATTCTAATATCAACCATACCTGTCTTACCATTTTGTCTTAATTCAGGGTATAAGTAATCATCTTTACCTACACCTAATTTAGACCATCTCTTTAACTGGCTTTCAATGTTATTTCCTAAAAAGTCAATTTGATTTAATTGATATTTAGATTGTCTAATAGCTTGTACTGATGCAACCATTAAATCACTAGCAATCACTCTTTCTCTACCACTAAAAGTTTCGCCTGTTGACTTAACTAAATCATCAATCTTAACTAATGCTCTTTCTGCCATTTGAGTTGCAACATCTTTCTTAACGATTGCACCTTGCTCTTTAGCAACCTTCTTTGTTTCCTTAAACATTTGTTGATTAACCTTTGCTTCCTCAACAACACCAGTTTGCTCATCTACAAATTGTACTGTATTATTATTCTTATTAGTATTATTAGTGTTTTCTTTATTATCAATAAAATCATTAAAAATGTTGTTATTTTCCATTATGTTATTCTCCTTTATTCTTACATTTTATATAATTTAATATTTGTATCATTATTTACAAATGTAGTAAATAATTGACTTGTATAATCCTTTAAACTCATAACATTATTTTGACTTAAATCTCTTAATCTATCAAAGATGATAGGTAATGTATCTTCAATGCCTAATTCGTTATTTAAGTCTTTAATAATCTCAAAACCAATCATAATTCTTTGTCCATCATTTAATCTTTGATAATCTACATTCTTATATGTTGGCTTACAAGTTTTTGTTTCAGCACCTCTATCTGATACTTCAGTTAAAACAAAATCAATTCCCGGAAATACACCATCAACTCTATTTTGAATAGCATTAATCTTTTCCTTTTCAAAATCAATAACTAATTGCTTCTTAACATCAATTTTAGCAAGTTCATTCTTTAGATTTTCTAAATCTTGTTCTAATTTATCAATATCATTAGAATTGCCTTTAGCTTTCATCTCATTAATTTCTTGACTAATAGCATTTAACTTTTCCTGCTTCTCATTGTTGAAGGATCTTGCCTTAATTTCTTCATCATCAATTAACTTTGATAATTTTTCATTTAAAGCATTTTGTTCATTAACAATAGCCTTATATTCATTCTCTTTTTGTTCAATGAAATTCTTTTGCTTTTCTAAATCTTCATTATTTACATTTCCAACTTTAGCTTGTAATTGCTCTAGTTCAGCCTTAATAGTTTTGCCTTTAAGAGTAATATCACTTAAAGTCTTTTTGATTTCCTCGCCATTTAATTCATACTGACATTTAGGACATCTAGTAACTGTCTTTGAAACGGCAATAAATTTTTCTCTTAATCTTTCTACTTCTTTTCTCTTTTCTTCAATAGGCTTTGCTAATTGCTCTTGTTCGTATTCCTTTTGTCTTAAATCTTTCTTCATTTTGTCGATTTCGGCATATAAAAGATTAGACTTCTCATACATATTTTTAAGAGAATCCTTTGCAGAAAAATAATCAGGCGTGTGTTGGAACTCTAACTTTAAAAGATTGTTATAGGCAGTTTGTAATTCTTGTAACTTATTTGTATCTATTGGCTCTATTGACTTTCTCTTCTCATTAATATTAGATACTAATTTATCAATCTCATATTCTTTAATATCATGATTCTTATTTAACATTGTCTTTGTTTTGGCAATATCATAATTTTGTCCTATTAAATCAGTTTTAATTAAACGATATTTTTCTTGATTGATAATATCTTCAGGTGATTCAAGTTTTAAAATCTTTTCGATAAATTCTCTTGCAATCTTATATTCGATAGTACCAAAATAATCAAAATCAATTAATGCTCTAATAACATTAAAACCCTTAACTTCTGGGCATGAGCTTAAACCAAATTCTGTCTTTAAACGATTAAAATATTCCTTGCTTGTATAACTAGCATCATTAATATAAAACTTGTTTGAATAATCCTTAAATGAGCCATCAGGCTTAAATAATGCTTGATATTCTCTCTTTAAATTTAAAGTAACACCATTTGCCTTTTCGATAAGCATTTCGACAACAACTGGCTTCTTGTTATCATTATCATCTAAATTAGAATTATTTGTTTTGCCACATTTTAAAGTTTCATCAGCAAGTACCCAAAGAATAGAATCAACGATAGTTGTTTTACCAACACCATTATCACCACCTATTGCATTGATACCTTCGCTAAAATCTAAAGCCACATTTTCAACTGCTCTAAATTTTGTAATATTTAAGTTTTTAATAACCATTTTTTATTTACCCCCTTTACCATATTTCTTAAAAATGTTATTAATTAGAACTTTAGGTGTTAAACCTGTACCATACTTATTTGAATTAGTTACTGCGTGTTTGATATTACATGCAATAGTTCTTTCGTTTAAATCGTATTTTTCTGCTACCAAACTATAATAACTATTCATTTTGATTTTATCGACTTCAACTACTTTGTTATCTAAATCTTTTGCCATAAACAAAACTAGGTCAACTAGTAATTTAAAACCAATGCACTTGTCATTAACACCAAATGCCAACAAGTCTTTCTCTAATTCTTCTTTTGTCATTTGTTTTATTACCTCCTTTGCTTATGATTATACCACTCATAGAAAAAAAGTAAATAAAAAATAAAAAAAAGTAAAATTAAAATAGAAAAAAGTTAAAAATATATATTTTTTAATTTAATTATTTATTTTAAATACAAAAAAATGTATAATAATATTGTGAGTTGAGATTACCCTCTTTGCTTACACATATCGTTTACTTGTTGTAAACCTCTAATTAACTGGTGTCTTTTGGCATCAGTTTTTTAGTTGACAAATATTTTAGGTAATGTTAAAATGAAATTGGTTAGTATAATAACCTGTCAAAAAATTGTTTTTTAATATTTACCTTCTTACATAGGATTGCTTTAGTTGGCAGTCCTTTTTGTTTTTATAAAAAAAGAGAACTCGTTTATTGAGTTCCCTTATTTTTTTATTCTACAATCCAAAATGTATCTACTAATTCATGAGTACAATCCCAGCTATCAAACACTGTTCCGAACCTAGAACAAGTGAGATGATTTGGTACTCTCATAATAAGTACCTTATCTTTATAACGCTCGGCAAGTTCGCCAGCTGTTATGTCCTCATCCACTATATACTTTGCTTTAGTATATTTCTTTAATAATTTACTATAACATTCTTTAACTAACATATCACAATTAAAATAATTACTTGTTATATATAAATTATATAATACATCTTCATATTTCATACCAGTAGCCGTTGATATTGCACGAACAACACAATCTCCAATGTGTTCGCCATTTGGCGTTGCTAAAAAATACTTAAACATTAGTCCTCATCATCTGCCATAGCGATTTCGTACATATACTTGCATACTTTTTCACTAGCATCAATCTTTAGGTCTTTATCTTCTAACCAAGACTTTGTCATAGCAAGATAAGTATGAGGATCGTTTGAAATATTAGGATAATCGCTGACGTGCATTAAATATATAGCATAAAATTCATCTGGCTCATAATCCTCAAACTTTACACCCATATCTCTTGCCTTTTGCATCACTTGGTCTTTAGATAAACCGAATCTATCATATTTCTTTAATTTTTCAGTCCATTCCTCTAAATCTTCGTGATACTCTTTATCGTAATCATCATCGGCATAATCTCTCATACCTCTACGATAATCGCCACCACGATAATCATATCTCATATCGTATGTCATATCATATTCATAAGGTCTATCATATTCTCTACGTTGTTCATTACCCATATAATACTCTTCAGGGTAATGTCTATCTCTACCCATGCGAGAATCATATCTAGTACCATATTCCCTATCAGTACCTCTATAATCCATTGGATAGCCATAATCTCTACCCCTCATCATTTTTCTTTCTTTTCTATCACGCATATAGCGTTCTCTTCTTCTTTCTCTTCTAGGCATATTACAACACCTTCTCTACATTAATTACAACACTTGTATATGTTGCCTCTACACCTGTATTAACTAATGAGATTGCCTTTGCAATAGTTGAGTTGCAACCTAATACGCAAGTACTATCTACTAATGCAAAATAATCTATTGTTAAAGTTCTTAATTCTGTATCTGGTGTTGTGATAGTTTCATTAGAAAATGCTCCCGGAACTGGTATGCCATTTTCATAAAGTTGTAAAGCAAGAGTACCAGCTTCAGCACCACTACCAACAGCAGTAATAGTAATATGATAAATACCACTTTGTTGTAAAATAATATCGCTATTATCAAATTCAAAAGTTCTAGTGCCATTGATTCTCTTACAATATCTACGATATACGTTTCCTAACTGCACGATGCCGTTAGTTAAAACTTCTTGACTAGCGAAATTTCTTGTTCCTAATAATAAATTTGCCATATTAATATATTCTCCTTTTTATTTTATTTATTTATATATTTATTAAACTTTTTATATCTTTTATTAAACAAAAAGGACATAAGACTAAACTTATGCCCTAAATGATTTAACAAGATAATTAATCTTAAAACAGGATAATTAGTCCTAATAAATTATTGAATTGATTGACCGTTGCATCCACAACCACCATTACAAGTGAATATTGGTTGATTACCATAAACAGGCTGTGCTGGAATTGGACATGAACGTAATTCTGCTACAAGTTGGTTAGCTACTGTTGCATTATTTTGTCTAATTTCTGCTGTTTGAGCCACTTGTGAAGCATTTAAGTTAGCCATATTTAATTGAGTTCTTAAAGTAGCGATTAAATCGTTCTTTGCATCAATTTCTTGCTGACATAACTTATCTAAAATTGCTTGTGTGTTTCTAGTGTTAGAATCAATAATATCTCTTACACCTGTTTGAACTGCCTGTCTATCTGCACAATTTTCAGTAGCAATAGTGTACTTTAAATCAGCAGTAGCTAGACGGTTTTCACAACAACAATTTTGTTGTGCTGTTCCTAAAGCATTAAGAGATTGTAACAATGTTGTTGTTTGGTTACATCTACCTACTTCGGCATTTGCAAAACCATTTGAGATAGCATTTTGTAAACCATCAATTCCACTTGTTAAAGTTAATTGGTCAAAACCTCTATTAGTGTTAGCGTTAATGTCATACATCATGTTGCCACAATTGTTTCCATTGTTGCCACCCCAACCGAAGCCATTACCTCCGAATCCACCGAATACGATAGCTAGTGCAATTAAACCCCATAAGCCATCCATACCATTACCAAACATACCATTGTTATTTCCATAAGGATAAGGATAAACTACATTTGAGCCATTACCTAAATTTACACCATCAATTACTCCATCAATAGTTGCCATTTTTGTTTCTCCTTTCTATAATTAATTTTTTATATTAATATTTACTATGCCTAGAATAAGTAAATAGTAATAACTAATTATTTACCATTAAACATTTTCATAAATTCATTAGGATCTATTCCTTGTTGCCTACACACATTCTCAAATATTTGTTGAGGACTCATACCTTGTTTCATCATATTTAAGGCAGGTCGCATTCTAGGGTTTTGCATAGCCATTTGTTGAAATAATGCAACTGGGTTTTTAGAATTTCGAAACATCTCCATCATATTCTTCATTTGTCCTATTCTATTGTTATTCATAGGGTTTGCAGGGTTTATTGCATTAAAAGGATTGCTTCCCATTATTAATTACCCCCTTTTTCAATGTTTTTTTCGTTTTTATAAGGTTTTTCAAACTTTTTCGATAAATCATCAAGCCTCTTGCTTAAAGCCTCAAATTCGCTCTTTAAAACATATTCATTATTATTAACTTGTTTTGTATCATTTGTTGTATTTAAATCATTCTCACTAACTTCAATTAGTTTAAAATATCTTAAAGTTGATTGTCCCATACCATTTGATTGTTTCATATAACACATTGGGTTATCACTATCCATTAATAATACAGTTTGATTTGGTTGCATTTGAAATGATTTTGCTCCAATAACACCATTAACATAAAAATAACTATTAGCTTGTGGTTGTGCCTGTGGTTGTTGAGTTTGATTTGGCATCCCGTTGCCCATATTGTTATAATTTGGTTGCATATAACTTGGTTGTTGTGGTTGATAAGGATTGCCATAAGGGTTGCCATAAGGATAACCATAATTATAAATTGCCATAATATTGTCCTCCGATTTTTTGTTTTTGCAATTTCATTTTATTACTTAAAATTGCTTATGTTAGTTGACATTAAGAGGACATTTTAGGCAAAAAGAAAAAGAGTTAGAATAAATCTAACCCTTAAATATCTTCTTCCTACTTCTATTAATAGATTTCTTAATCGTGTCAACATCTACACATTCTATATCTGCTATCTCTTGACAAGTTTTATTTTCGATATATTTCAATATCATTCTATTAGTTGCATTAGCAGTCAAATTGGATCTATTGCATAATTCTAATAGTTTGTCCTTATCTTTTAAGACATTCTCTTTTATAGCAAAATTTTGAATTGCAAATTCTATTAGACAGTTGATAAACGCAATAAGGAAAATTATAAATAGATTACTATATACTGATATGTCTAAATCTTTGCAAAATATTAAATACACTATTTCAACGCCTATTGTAATAACCTTACATAGCCTAACTGCCTTAATTGGATTGTCAACGATGCTATCGGCATGAAATCTATATCTAAAACAATTTTGTATAAATTCAAAGAATAATATAAATATTAACATTTGAAAGAATCTATCAAGAAAATAAGATATAGTTAATAGAATAATATTATAAATTAAATAACTTATTAAGCTCTTTAATTTTATTTTCCATAACATAAATTACTTTGCCTCTTTTTCAAGTTCAGCGATACGAGAATCAATCTTTGCAACTAATTCCATATCTGGCTTTTCTTTAGCTAGTTCTTTTTCTTTATGTGCCTTTAAAACAGTAATGTCTTTAGACCAAAACCAACCCATTCCTAAAAGTCCCATATAACTCACTCCTATCCATGTAATTATTGTAAATATATAGTAATCAAATTGTAATATCAAATAAATCAAACTTGGTAAATCACTTAATACCAAACTATCAGTTCCTCTTACTATTAACATTGTAAATTGCCATAAATTTAATACACCATAAAATATTAACGGAAGCAAAATGTTTATTGCCTTATTCTTAAAATTATTTTGTTTTAAATTTATAATAATATAAGAAATAATCATTAATATTTCTCCTATATTACCTATAATAGAATTAAAATATTTTACAACATAGTTAGATAAAATTATAATATTCATAATTATAAAAAATACCCAATTATCATATTTCTTCTTGTTAGTACATATTAACGTATTAATGTTTATATCTAGCACATAAAAGAAACCCATTATAATTAAACTTAACCATTTATGTTCATCTATAAAATTACATACATTTATAAATACCTCATTCTCTACTACTACTGGATACCATAAGTTAAAACAAAACTTGAAAATTAATAATATAACCAAAACCACCCATAACATTATCCATATCGTTCTTATTAACTTTGGTACATCTAGTATCTTGTTAATAAACTTTTTCATTGTTTACACCTCTAATTTTAATTTTTATTTGCCCCTCATAAATAGACAAAAAGGGGACATTTTTAATTCTTCCCCTTTTAAGCTATAACTTACTTTCAATATCTTCTATATTTTTAATTGTATTATCAATGGTTTCACTCAATACGTTGTATTGCTTCTTTAGTTCGTCCCACTCATTCATTTCCTTTGTATTGAAAACATAATGAGCAGTATCTAAATCAGTAAAGTTTTGTAACATTTTTTCAAGTTCCATCTTTCTCTTTCTTAATGTTACAAGTGAAGCCTTATATTGCTTTAATAAGCCTTTTAAATGTTGTATTTCTTCTTTTGATAATTCGCTTGTTTTCTTCGCTAACTTCCTATTTGCTATCTCATCTAAACTTTCAAAGCCATATTTTGTATATGTTGTTAATAAATCTATAAACACCCAAACTATTGCTACGATAGGAGATGCGATTTTAATTACAATTTCATGTTCAGCAAACCAATTAATTCGATATAGGTATTCCGTATATGTCATTATTTGCGAAAGTGTAGCAAAGATTAAAACTATAATTGTATTTCCTAATGTAAATTTGTTGCCCCAAATCTCTTTAAAGAAATTTTTAACTTTCTTCATTACTTTCTTACCTCCCTTATATGTGTAAATAATTGCCTCTCCAACTTCTTGACCTGTTGCCATTGGATCTACTGCATTTTTTAATGTGTTGATAGAGCGTTGAGAATGAATCGCACCTTTATCTAAAGCATTTGCTTTCTTCTTTTTAGAATAAACAAGTTTGAAAAATGTTAATACTGATATGCAAGTTAATGTTAAAATCAAATAACTTGCCCATCTATCCATCTCAATCTTATCCCAGTGTGTCAAAAATGCAATAAGAGTTGATAGAGCGATACCACCATAGATGTTCCATAGGTCTTTAGTCTTTCTTATGAAAACTTGGATTAGTCTAATCACACTCTATCACACTCGCTTACCCTTCGATTGTAGCTGACTTTTCTTGTTCATCAATAATTTCAGCCTTAACTTGCTTTAAAGCCTCGATTTGAGCTTCAAGGATAATCTTGTTAGAAGCATATTCCTCTTCTTTTTCATCTAACAACTGTTGTCTATAATCCTCAACATCTTTCTCAATATCAATTCTGTCTTGCTCTGTTAAAACTTGATTCTTCAACTCCAAAGAAAGTGTATCAATCTTCTTGTTAATAACATCAATCATGAATCGTTACCCCCTTTCTAATAATTTTTTAAAAATAGAAAATATTGAAATATAAATTAATAAACTAAAATAGGAATTTTATATAATATTAAATTATACAATTAAATTTTAAACTATTAAAAAATAATTTTCAATATATTATTTTAAAAATAAATAAAAGAGGGTATATTTCAACCCTCTAATCATAAATTTAGTTAATACCTAGAATCTCTTTAGCATATGTCTTTGCTCTTTCACAATAAGCATCAAACTCTTGCCACTCTAAAGGCTTTCTATCCTTTTGTCTATTTAAACTAAATTCATCATCTTGTGAATATCTTTGTCTTATGAAATAAACAATTAAATCAGGATATAAATCTCTTTGTAAACCTGCTCTAATAGACATATTGATTTTCTTTTGCATTTTAGATGAAATTACAAATTCATTATTCATTAGACTTTGCCCCCTTAATTAAGAATGAGTAAGTTGCATAAACTTGTTGAGCATAAGGGTTGTTGAATGTGATTACATCTCCTTCTTCTACATCAAAGAAGTAATCGAAATCATCCATATCGGTTTCAGTTTTACTAGCGTCAGCAAGTTCGTAGTATAAAGGATTTCCTATGTTAGCATTTTTAAATATAGCGTTGTTAGTATATCTTATATCTTTAACTCTTAAAATATCATTATTGATTGCTTTGATAAATGCCATATCTACTCCAAAACTAGCATAATCAACACCCTCATAATCGTATGCTAAACATAGACAAGATATATCACTTGTATCTTGTGTTGTTTTAATTTTAATATTTGAAATTGCACTAGAATTGAAAACTTGATTAACACTATCATAAGCCCAATTAGGCGTTCCCATATCCTCTTTATTCACATTCGTTTTTCTCTTACTAACTTCATTACCCTCATCATCGCAGAAAACACGATAGTTTCTTTGAGTTCCTGCACTCCAACCATCACTTGCTTGGGTAGGTAGGTTTCGAGTAAGAATATCAACACCATTTCTAGTAATTGTTACACTACCACATAATGTTTCTTGAATTATGCTATTGTATGTAATAACACTTTCGACATCCATATTGTAGGTATTCTCTGCGATGATACTACCATTTGAATAACCTTGAATGTTGCGTAGGGTTGCACTCCAATCAATGCTTACTTCTATTGGTGTTGCTAGTTCGTAAACTAGATATATTCCATTCATAGTTGTTTTGAAAGCTGTTGCGTCAGTATAATTATGATTATGAATAACAATATTTGTAGTACTTGAACCATAATTATAAATAACCATATCCCAATTTGAATCAAATGCTTCATTATTATACTTACATTCGTATATTGAGCATAGCATTTGTAAAGTTCTTGTTGGAACAATTTTAATATTACCTATTGAAGCAATAAAACGATTGTATTCACTATCATAAGTCCAATTCAAACTACCCAAATCCATATAACCTAATTTCTTTGTAGCAAGATATGGAGTAATACTATCTTTAACATCATTTACTGCTTTTAAGCTATTTCCCTCAAACAAAGGACTACCATTATATAGGATAGTGGATAGGTCGATTGGGATAGTTGTAGGAGCTACATAATCACTTGTATATGTTTTAGCAGTTGTTCCATAATTAACCATTATATTAGTCATTAGCTCGCTTCTATAAGATATTCTAATATATTTACAATTACTATCTAAATTAGGTATAAATGGTGTATATGAATTTACATCATAAGTTAATGTGCTAATAAATGTTTTACTGCTATTATATTGTGCAATATTAAATTGCCCTCTAGTTGTAAATGTATATGATAAAATTATTTCTTTAATTGATAACTCTATGTAATCATTATATGCAATCCAATTTGGGTTTGATACAATACCACCACTACTATCGTAAATTCCATTAGTATTACTGCCATTTACATTTAATAAATTCGCACCCTCAACCTTTAACCCACTTAACTCTAGGTTGTGAATACCTGTGTATAATAAAATGTTATCTCTAAATGTTACATTTGGAACATTAACACCATTTCTTACTGCAATTAGATATTCAACAGTTGTTGTTTCAGTTAATGTAAATGTTTGTTGTTCGTATGAACGAGCCAAAACAGTAGTTGTTCCACTTACATTTTTTTGAAGATATGAAAAATAAGTTGAATTACTGCCTGTTGCACCATAAGATTTAAAATAATAAGTTCCTGCATTTAAAGTAAATGTATTTATTGTTTTAAATACTCCTGTTGTTGCCGTATTATTAACATTTACAGTTTTATTATTAACAACAAAAGTAACACCATCATTTGTTGAAGTTCCATCTACTGTTTCTAAATAATTCTCACTAACCTCACTATCTCCCTCAAACTTGCTACCATCAAATGTAAATACTGTGCTTGGCATTGTCTTAATCATAGCTTTTGTGCTATCACTTGCTACACTTGGAGATAACTTGACTGTGTTACCACCTATTGCTTGTAGCATAAGTAATTTTGCATTTGCAGGGGCAGTAAAACGATATGTGGCTTCGTCAGTATGGTCTATGAAATCTACATTATTTCTTGCTACTATACTTAATATTCTTTCTTCTGATTTCTTGATTTCAGTATCAGTATAATTTTTATTAACTTGCATTACTGCTTCTAAATTATTTCTATAATGTGTATTCACTGCCATATACCTCCTCGATTAAATCGTTCATTTCACTGTCAGTTAAGAATTGTGAATCAACAAATGATTGCTTTACACTTGGACTATCATTTACTACCTCAATAGATGTGCTATCAATTAAGTTGTTTTGCTTACCATTTTGTAATGATGTAATATCATTCTTATTTGTTGTTATTTGTGCCTTTTCTTCAGCAGTTACAAATTTGTTAGTAGCATTTGCATCATCAACTAAATCACTTGATAACTTGTTGTTAGCATCAATAATAGGTTGTAAGCCATCAATTAAACTAGCTATTGATACCGAGAATGATGCACCACTTTGCTTTGTAAATACTAGGCTTTGATTTGCACTATCATAAGTACCACTAACTATTGCATCTTCACTTGGTAAATCTACACTTTGAGTTGTAAGTACATTATTGTTTCTATCGTACAATGTTAATGTTAATACATAATTTGTTGTATCTATTAGCATTGTGCCTCTTGATACTGCTTGATTACCGAAGGCATAAGGTGTTAAATCAATATTAACCTTTTTATCTGCAATCTCTAAATCAGTACCATTTACTTGTACACCCTCTAAAATGTTGACTTGAGCATTAGCCTCAATACCATCTAATTTAGCCATATCTTGATTTGTATAATCATTTGTTGATAAGCCTTTACCACTTTCTTTTTGAACGTAATTTAATAATTGTGCATTTACCCATGATTCAGTTGCGATACCAGTTAAAATATCACCAATAGGAACTCTAATTTCATTTCCATCATGAGTAACAAATACTAATTCTTTTGTTACGCTATCATAATATACATTATCAAACACAATAGGCTCTAAATCAAAATCTACGCTTCTTGTAAATAGTAATTCTTCTGCTTTATTATAAGCTCTTAATGTAAGTTGGAAAGTATCTTGATTCAATTCTAATGTAATGTTATTTACATAACCATAAGGCATATTAATTGACTTTAGTAATGTATTATCTCTACCTAGTAAATTTAATATGTCATTTGTTAAGTTGGCATCTTTAACATAAATATTAGGTAAACTTAAATCAGCTCTATCGCCACTTTGAGATACATTAATTGTACCATCAGTTGATTCAACAAACTTTAAGAATGGATTTTCACCATAAGGCACTAATGTTTTGTAGATAGGAACATATATTGGGTTTGTTGTGATAACTACATAATTGTTTTCATCTACACCTATAACGGCTATTGCAAAGTTATTATACAATACCATTATGCTTGGAATTAAAGCCTTATTGTTTGCATCTAATTCAACTTTATTAATTACATCATTGTTTTTAACAATAGCATATTTCTTTGTAACATTATTCCAATTACTATTAAAAGTAAATTGAGCATACAAATAATTAACACTATGTTCAACTATCTTTTCATTAGAAGTCTTTGTTAATGTTTGATTATTAACACTAAACTCTATTGTCATTTCATTTATTTCTGCCATTTATTGTTTCGCCTCCTTATAATACTTTTTTACCCCATATCTCAAATGGTATTATTTTAACACTTGAAGTACCAGTACCACCATTAAAATTAACTATTCTACAATTTGATATATGTAAATTATTTCCATTAAATGTAAAATCTCTTGTATAATTACTATCATCAATAACTTTGCTAATTCTACAATTACCACTATTAACTCTTTTAATGGTTACATACTCTATAACATCAGTTGTATTTACATCTTGTTTATAACCAATAATAAGATAATTATAATTAGTTAAATTTGAAATTGTATAATCAGCTTCTATCATACCAGAAGGACTTTGACTCCACAACAACGTTGCTTGTTCATTATCATGCATGTCTTTTAATGCTTGTGTATTATTTAAAGCTATATTAAAAGCCTCTTTTGTAGGGTAATCACTATTTTCAAACTCTTGCCCATTATTAACATCATTAATGTTTGTAAAAGTTTTACGCCAATTCAATCCGAATCACGCTCCATTCTTATTATTTCTTGCAATTCTAAATCAATAAAGAATTGTCCTTCATATCTCAATTTTCTACCAACAATTCTAAATATCATATCGTTGCCATTTTTATCTTTTAAATATGAATTTCCATCTTTATCTAAAACTCTAATCATTTGTCCTACTTGTACTATTTCACCAACAGACCAATTCATAGCCCTCGTACCATCAGTATAATAATAATCAGATGGCACAATAGTTAATTTAGCTCTTTTTACGCCATTCTTATAAAACCTTCGTATTATTCTAGGTATTCTTTCCTTTAAGGAAGGATATATGAAAGGTTCAAATTTTAAGTCTGGATTGGCTTCAAGAAATTCATTTGATTGTATTATTACATTATTACTCATAGATTACCTCCTTAATTATTTTTTATAGTTACACTTGTATATTTATTATCTACTAATAAATCATATTCTAATTTATTTATTTGTTTATTATATGGTATATCTATAATTTTATTTAAATCATATTCACTATTTTTAATAGAATCTAATCTAGGTACTGCATCATCAATTATTAAAAAACCATAATTATCTATATACATATTTAAGAATATGCCAGTACAAAAATCGTTTAATTTTTCTAATAATGTTCCTGATGAAAATGTTACATTAGATTTAAATTTACTATCTCGTAAAATATCTTTTAAACTTTTGGTTGTTCGCCAAATAGGATTTAGCGAGCCAAAAGCAACTATATTTTTGAATCTTACTGTATCTATATAATCTGTTCTATAATAATTTAATAAATCTTTTAAATAATCATATAAAGAATTGCTAGTGGTATACGATAATGAAGGTACTGTTATTTTATCAAAAGTAGATAAGAAATCACTTAATTGTAAATCTAATGTATTATCGCTTGAATAGAAAGGTGAATCATTACTTATATGCTCTTGTACTTTTTCAACATTAATATACATAGTCAATTCAAACAAATCCATATCTAAATAACCAAGACTAGCGTTATTGTATAATTTATTATCAATATCTTTTAATTTTATCGCACCTGTTGATGGCATAACACCAAATATTAATTGAGAAGCATCATTAGTCTTTTGACTTTGTGTTTCATAATTAACAACCCATTGTTTATTCATGCTTACATTTATTTCGACATTTTCAACATAAGTTATACCTACACTTGTATTTGGTAATGCCCATTGTGAAAATACAATTCTCGTTGTACCTGTACCAGCTCTTTGACTAAAAGATAATTCGGTGCTTGTATTACCGGTTATTGTATGTGCTACATTATCAATATCATACCAAGTATAATCAGTTGGATATTGTCCTCTTAATTTATCAAAATAAATTTTAAAATTAATAACATTATTACCTCTTATAGTAATAGTTAAATTTAATACACCATATTCATTAGTATAACCAAAATCCAAACCATTATATTGTTCCATGAAATTATTGTTTTCATCATACACACCAAATTTCATATCACTTATTTTAGTTATACCAATAGGAGTACCCCTCGCACCACGAAAGTTTTTGTCATTGATTGATAGATTTCTAACAAAACTTAATATATTTGTTGTTTGAGGTACTTTTGATAGGTTGTTTGTTCTTGGATTACTTGTATATGAAGTAAGCGTTGCACCATTTTCGTTTATTTTTAATACACCTCTTATGTTTGCCATATATTATGCCTCCCATATTGCGTATAATATTAAACTTTGCCATAATGTCATACTAAAGTTTGGACGATAAGATTGCCCTGTACCATCAGCTTTTGTATTCCATTCTTTTAAATGATAACCACTCTTTGAATACTGGCTACCATCATTAATTCTGATTTGGTCGGTAATTTGATACATTATAATTTGGTCAGAACCACTATCTGCACCATTTGATTTGTAAAAAACACTTAAATCAACATTTAATTCATATTCATCAGTATTTGGTACTTTTCTATTTGTGCCTACCATTTTAATTGTGAAATCTCTTACGCCATCTAGGTATCTTTGATATGAATAAAACTTTTTTCTTTCATTAGCTGTAACTGCCATTTCGTGCTTAACTGTATGACCTTTATCATAATCAAAATATTCTACTATCAAATGTCTTTGTTTTAATAGTTTTTGCATAACGATAAAATCTTCTATTTTCATATATTTAAATACTAATGTTAATTGTGGTACTTGACCGATTTCAACATCATCTATATTTTCAAGTGCAAAGGTGTTAGTTCTTGTTAAATTACCACCCCACACTGTTTCATTCCACGCTACACTTTCTCTTCCTAAATTGGTAAATGTTTTTGTAACAGTACCTTCACCTTCGATATAACCAGTTATGCTAACTTTATTAACATTATCTTCAATTAAAATACTCATTACTTACCACCTACCTTAATTTCAAACTTGGGTTAGTTCTATTTAATTCTCTTTTAAAATTATTTGATTGTGCAATATCTCGACCATCTATTTCTATTATACCTGCTTTTTCGATTGCTTCCAATAAGCCTGTATTATAAATCGCTTGTTCAAATGCTAAACTTAATTGTGCTTGGTTAATTACCGATGTATCACCACTATTATTAGAATTGTAAAGCATTTCGGCATTTCCATATTCGTTCATTTGCCATATTTCACCTACGATACCACCATTTGCAAAACTTGGTACTAAATCGGCTAAATTACTTCTCCATGTAATACCTATTTCCCAATCCCAACCCATAAAATCTGATAAAGCATTTAATGGTGTGAATATGAAATTGATAGCCTCAATAGCTCTATTAATAACAGAATCTACTACACTTGCTAAAATTCTTATTAAACCAAAGAATAGATTTTTAAAATATTTAATGATTTTATCACCTAATCCCTCAAAATTGAAATTAAGAATATCACTAAAAATTTCTAATACATCGCCAACGGCATTAAGTATATATTCAATCACTTTGACAATAGGATCTAATGTTGTACTAATTATTTCAATAACTGTTACTAATGCTGGTAACACTCTTTCAGCTAATTTACTTACAAACATAGCAATAATTCTTATTACGCTTTCGATAGGCTCTAATATAGGCTTTATAGCTTTTAAAATTGGATTCAATACACCAACAACCAATTTAACTATTTCTGCTATTAATGGTGTTATAAATTCATCTAATAATACGAATATAGGCTCTAATACTGCATCTACTATTTCTAGTAATGGTCCTAATATACTATCCATTATTACTTCAATTAATGGATTCAATGCCTCAAATATACTAGATAAGAATTTAGATACTGTATTAATAATTCTATTTATAATAGTTAATATAGGTGTTAGAACTGGCATTATATAAGCAAATAATTCTTTTGCCTCACCTACAATAGTTGAAACAAGTGTCATTACATTTTGTAATAATGATTGAATTTGTTTTAAGAACTCTAATCTTGTTTCTTCCTTTTCAGTATCTTCACTTTCTTCAACATTAGCAGTTTCAAACATACCACTATTATCATCAGTTTTTAAAGTGTTAAATGTATCAAAACTAAACAATGTAGCCTTTTGACTTGCTTTAGAAAAATCTTCCATATACTTTGCATTAATCTTTGTATATGTACTTGTGCCTTTCATAACTGCTTGTAATCTACTTACCTCATTACCTATTGTAGCAAGGCTTTGCGACATAGAAGTAATAAAAGGCTCTAATACCTCTATAAATGGTCTAAATATCAAAGCAAGTGAGTTAGCCATTGTAGTTGTTGCAGTTTTGATATTGCTCATTGTTTCATTAAAAGCACCATCAAAAGATGCTAAATTTTTAACACCTGCTTGAACTGCTTGAACTATTGCGTTTAATGTAGCTCTTACTGCTTTAATAAATGCAATCAATTTAATTCTTTTTAATATACCACCAATTTTTCCTAATGATTTACTAAAAAATGATTCTTTCTTTTCACCCTCTAATTCTTCTTTAGTAGCTCTTACCTCTCTTCTAACATTAGGTAATACGTTACTAGCACCTTGTTCTATTTTTAACATACCATCATTAACTTCAGTAGAAGTTTCACTAACGATATCGCCTAATTCTTGAACGTTATCTTTAACATCATTAATAGCAGTTGAAGCTGGTCCACTATTTATGTCTTTAAAGTTTTGAGTGATAATTTGAATGTTCTTTAGTCCTTTAGGAACTTGAATTTCTTTTAACTTTGAAAAGTCTGCTTCTTTTAAGGATTTAGTTAATCTTGAAACGGCTTTAGATAATTTGTCTAGGTTATTAATATCATCTTTTTTTAAGCCTTCAACTTTTATTTCAAGTGATAAACTATCTATTTCTGTGTTAGCCATTTGGTAACCTCCTTATTTCCTTTTTTTATTGTTTGCTCTTTGCCATTTGTTCATTTTGGCAATCAATAAATCTCTTCTTGCTTTTTGGTAATTTTCACTTTCTATTTGTTCTTGAGTTTTTGGCATCTCTGGGTATTTAGGCATTTCTCTAATTACCTTTTTATCAGCAAGACCACAAATCAATACACTACTTTCTAATGCTCGTTTTATATACAAACCTTGTAACCACATTTGTTGTTCTTGTATTTCCATTCGTTTTTGATATGCTTTAAAATCAATTTGAATAGTTTTAGGTGTCAATTCCCAAAAGTCATTCCTAGAGCCTCCAATAGTTAAATATGGCAGTAAATAGACCTCATTTATAAAATCTTTTATACTGCCATACTCTTCCATCTTTATTTTTTTAGTAGAAGTATTAGGCTCTACTTCTTCACTCCTACTTTCTTGAAAAAATCACTTTCAATAAGCACATTAAAACATAGAAAAACCTCTTCAATGCTTCCACCCTTTTTTAAGTGTTCATCAATTTCAAAATCAACCTTATCTTTAGATAAGCCTGTTATATAAGAAATTAATGCTTCAGCTTGACTAAATGACGCATTTTCGATAGCGTTAAAATTAACGCCACATTTTTCCATCTTAACTACTTCCTTGAAAGTAATCTCTTTTGTTTCATATTCTTTTTCGTTTAACTTGTAATTCATATTTTAACCTCTAATCTTTTCTTATTTTTTAAACACCTGTATAATCGCCTGATGCCCAATACGTTGAATCATCAACGATAGTTTCAGTATAAATATCCTTAACAACTGTAAAATTGTAATTTACTGACACTCTATCATTAACGGGTGCAGTTGGTAAACCTGTTTCAACTGGGTTGATAGGAACAAACCATTTCTTTGTAGTACCTTCGATAGATACTAATAACCATGCAATCTTACCTGTTGAATTATTTTCAGGTAATAACTTGTCGACAATATCGTCCCACATATCAGTACCATATTCAGTATAGTTTGCAGGTAATGAGATGATACCACCAGTATCCTTTAAACCGGGTAAATAACTCTTATACTTTAAATTGTCATAAGAAGTTGTTTCGATTGTATCAGGCTCAAAATCTAAATCTGGTAAATCAGTTACTTGTGGTATTGGATAATAGTTTGTAACAGGTCTTGTACCAGCAGTAGCTTCAATAGCAATACCAACTTTTAAACCGATACTTGTTAAAGCATTTTTGTTTGTACTAATAGCCATTTTTTATTCTCCTTTTATATTTTAATTATTATTTATATATATTTTAACATAATTATTCTTAACTTTAAATTCATAACTAAATATAGATACATATAATTTTGTATCTCTTGTATTTGTAGCACCTACATAACTTCGTTTAGTTACTGATATAATATTTGAATTGTTTGAATATAAATTGTTTTTAGTTAATGCCTCTTTAACTAATTGTGCTAAATAAGTTGTACTCTTTTGTGCGTTCTCTTTTTCAGTTTCGCTTTTTAAATACATCGCATCTGCATAACAATAAATGTTTAGCATAATAGTTGATATGTTCTCGCCTTCAGTAAAAGAATTTGAACTTTCATCTTCATACTCATCGGCAATATATATATCAATCTCTGGTGGTAAAGGTAAATGTTCATTTGTGTAAGCATCATAAATTTCTAGTTTAGAAAATTTAGAATCTAATTGCACAACCTTTTGTTTTAGGTATGCTTTTAAATCTTCTACGAAATCATTAGTATTAAACATTTTCCTCACTCCTTATCTTTGCGATTATTCTTTTACAAGCCTTATACATAGTGGCATTAGCTTTGTGTCCTATACGGAATGTACCATCTCTAGTTACCCAACCTTTTATACCACCATGTTCTTTTTTAGGTCTCTTATTTTTAGGTCCTTGCCAATCATAATAATATTTCCAACCATCAGTTGATTGCTTATAATCAGCACTTATAAATGTTATCTTTTGACTTGGTAATTCACCGGGATAACTTCCATCGGCATAGAATCCTGTACCAAATTCATCAAAAGCTATTTTAGGATTATCCGAATTTTTATCTTTTACATAGATTGTAAAACCAAATTCGTTTTCCTCAACATAGATACTAACATTCTTTCCATTGTAGGCTTTTTTTAATTCGTTTAGCGAAATATCAATTATACGCTTTATTTTAGGGTTTTTCTTGCTAACCTTTATATTTGTACTCATTTGCTTTAAAGTACGCTCAAAACTTGATAAACCCTTTAAATCAACGGACATTTGAAACTAATCTCCTAATTTCTAACTTAATAAATAAGTTATCATACAAAACTGCCTTGATTTCGGCATTTGCACTAGCTCCGTTTTCTTCGTTAGCAATAGGCTTTTTATAATCAATATAAAACTTATCGCCTTCTTTAAATCTTGTACCCCAAATTTTTAAAGGTGCATACGCTCTATAACGATTGTTTACATCTTCACCATAAACCATTACATCAGCATAACCACTAGCAGGCATTAAACTAAAATAATTTGGTCTTAAAACGATAGGTTTAGGCTCTTCATACTGCTCTACACCATCTTTTTTCTTGCAATAGTAAATTGTATCACCAAATCTCATTTAATCACCAACCTTACATTCCAGCTTCACTTGTGATTTCATCTATCAATGTTTGAGATAATCCTGTTTTATCAAATTTAAAACTTACACCATTTTCGGAATAACCTATTACATTTGATAAACCTTGCTTGTCTATAATTTCTTGCATACATCTCAAACACCAAGTTGGGTGATGCTTTAAATCTTCATTTATTATATCTTCAGTTAAATCATGTCTAAAAGGGTATCTCAAATTTATATACATATCTATTGATATATCATATAGTAAATCTATATCATTAACAGACATATAATCATATTTACCAATGTAATATGTGATACATTCACTTTTATCATATACTTTCATTTTTTCACCCCTTTAATATTCAAAAAAGGAAATACCATTAAGGAATATTCCTCTCTAGTATCTCCTTAATTGTTTTTTAGTTTAAAACCTTAACGATATAAATTTCATCAATAACAGGACATGAAGGTAATACAACCTCTGATACCTTTACTGATACGTTGACAGGATCTACTTCTTTCCAAGTAGTTACTGCTACACCATTTGATAATACTTCACCACTTAATACTGATGAATCACCACCGCTTAATAAATCAATTTCCTCTGGTGTTTGACCATAATTAGTTTCACCGATTTCGATAGATGGTAAAATTGTATATCTATCAGCAGGATAGAAATAAGTTGCAGTTCTATTAGCAAAATCTCTAGCCTTAACATATTGTGCATCAGCACATACAACTCTAACACCTAATCTTCTTTCGATATAAGCATGAATCTCATCATCAGTTGGTGCTAATAATGGAGTAGGTAATGAACTAAAGTATGCTAGAATATCTGTATCTTCTAATAAATGCTGATATGCATCATAACCCATAACAACAAGTCCCGGATTCTTCTTAAATATTCTCTTATAATTCTTTAATTGCTTTACCATACTTGCGAATGGCTTTGCACCTGTTGCAGACCATAATGTATTTTCAGTAACTAATTGTGTTGCTGTTGTAAAACCATAATTGTACTGCTTATCTACACCATTCTCTTGAATTGAAATAGTACCAGTACCAATTAATTGCATACGCATACGCTCGGCAGTAACTTCAGCACCATCTAATAAATCACTTACATCATCATAAACCTTATTGAACAAAGGACTAACATACTTTTGGTCCATTGTTAAAATCTTTTGTCTTGTTAATTCATCAACCTTGTATGCTTCCTTGAAGAATGGTAATTGTGCTGTTAAAGCCTTGAAACCAATTCTATCACGATATAATACATCTGTATCCCAATTTGCTGATACTAAAGCTACTGGTAAACCTTGCTTACCCTTAACAACATTTAACTCTAAACCCTGTTGTCTTGTAGCAGGGAATAAAGCCTCACCTAGATAAGGAGCTCTATTTTCGGCATCAGCCTCATAAATTGTCTTAATAACCTTTGCATTAATGTTTGATTCGAATACGTTTGACATTAGTAAGCACCTCCATTAACAAATATAATATGAACTAAAGCCTCTTTAGCTTCAGTAGCGATTGTAGGGCATTTAGAAGAATCTACTTCGCCTCTTACAATTAATGTTGCATTTGCGTTACCATCAGTAACATCAACATCATGCCTTAATACGCCTTGTGCGTTTGCACCTGTTGAAGCAGTGTTTGTAACTGATAATACTGCATTTCTTGTATCTAATACTGATGTTGTACCACCAACAGGAGTACCAGCCTTAATAATCTTTCTACCATTTGCATCAGCAGTAACACCAGTATTTGATACTTGTACGCCAATTTCAAATAAGTTATCAGTATTTAATGCTACATCTTTTTCTGGTGCATCATAAATTGTTGTTTTAACCATTTGTGCCATAATTCTTTTTCTTTCCTCTCTTTTCTAAATTTTAATCTGTTTGGCTTGATTTGTTGCCTCCAAAGAAATAATCTTTTGCACTCTTACCTTTTGACTTTTTGCCATCAATGTAATTTTGAGCATTTGAAGGAATATCATCTTTGCCACCATTTCCACCGGGTAATGATGAAGATTGACTAAATTCCTTTTTAGCATCAGCATAGATTTTATCTTTCTTGGCTTTTACGATTTCTTTTAATGTTTTAACGATTTCCTCTTGATTTCCTTCGACTAATACTTTAGTTAATTTTTCAATTTCATCGCCCTCAAAAGTATCGCCTAATTCTGCCTTGATTTTATAAGTTGCTAGATCCTTTTTCATAGCCTCGATTTCTTGATTTTTAATTTTTTCTTCTTCGGCTTTTTTCTCTTCATCAGTTTGCTTACTTCTTAACTGCTTTTTTAATTCGGCAATTTCACTTGAAATCTTATCATGTGAAGCCTTTAACTTATCATAATCTTCGTCAGAATGTTTGTTAGTCTTTGGTGGATTGTTATTATTTCCACCATTTGCACCACCATTATCGCTACCATTATCTGGGTCTCCATTAGGGTCAGCAAATAATTGAAGGTTATAAGGTACTAACGGACCTTTTCGCTTTTCTTGTTGCATTTAATTTCCTCCTGCGTTTTTTAAAGTTTTCTCTAACTTATGTTGCGTAATATTATAGTGCTTTCTCTAGCACTTATATAATTAATTATTTTTTAATAATTATATACTATTTTTTATTACTACTTTTACTAATCATTATTGTTATTACTATTATTAGTAGTATTACTGTTATTACTATTATTTTTGTTTGAGTTGCTGTCATTACCTAAATCCTTTGTTTGCATTTGTGTTGCAATAGTTTTAGCCTCTTTATCAAACTTTGCCCATTTCTCTGCTAAACCATGAGTATCACTTGTAATACCTGTAACTGCAAGTGCATCTTCATAAGGCATGTGCATTGCATAAAGATTTTGTAATGCTTGTGTCTTTGTTAAAATATTATTACTCATATTAATAGAGAACTTAATATCAATTTCACTAGCATAAATCTCTTTGATAGTTTTAGTGTTTTTCTTACAAATATCAATAACTTTCTTTAAAAACTCTTGCTCATAATAAGTTACATAAGTAACATCAACTTTTGCTTGGTTTTGAGCTGACTCCCAACCATTACCTAAAATTCTTGCCTCACCAGTATCACCACCACTTGTAACACCACCACTTGTTTTAGGGCATGCTACAATGTCATACATTTCTTGAATTAATAATTCTAATGATTCGTTGATTTCAGTATGTTGTAATGTTTCTCTTAATAATGATACTTTCGCTTGTTGTTGTGGATTAGTTGATTTAATCATAATAGTTCTATTTGCTTTGAACTTTTTGACATCTTCTTCCCACTCTTTTTTCTTTTCGACATTTTCAAATACCAAATAAGCATTAACAAATTCTACAATATCATCAACTTGGTTTGAGTGAATAATATTAATTGCATTTTGAATAGCAATTACTAACTCTACAATACCCATTCTATTTTTATTCAATGAATATTCAACCAATGGTAAGAAATCATAAGGTTGTTTAACTGCTTCTTTTATAACTTGTTGTTTTTCATCAAACACAATGAAATATGTTTCATTGTCAGTAGGGTTTATAAAATATACATTAAATTCTTTTCTCTTTTTAAAATCAGTATCAGTAATTACTTCACTGATAACAACATCAAATAATGGTGCTTGTGATATATCGTTTGAATAAACCTTAAATGCAGTACCAATTTCAACGTTGTATAATTCAAAAGGTGATTCACCTTCTTCATCATATTTAGTTCTTCTTGGTATAACAAATTGTTCTGCAATACCACATACAAATAAGTCCTCATATTTATCAATGTCCTTACTTGCTTTACCACAATCTTTGAAATACTTTTGTAAATAAGTTAAATCATCAGTATTCTTTGTACTTACTGCTATTGAATAATCAATAGGGTTACCAACCATAAAACCTTTCTTAAATTCAACTTGTCTATATATATGATTAACTACAATCTTATTGTTGTTTTTTGTATCACCATTTAATCTAGCCTTATATTGAATATCTTGTAAGCCTTTATAAATGTTTTTTAATTCTTCAGCTTCTTGCTTGTTTACTTGATTCTTTGAACATACATTAGGTAAATAATGCTTTATGTATCTCAATGGATTATTATTAAAATCTTTAAAAGAAACTGGTATCATTATCTTTTCTCTACCTGTATAATAGTTTTCCATTCTATCCCTCCAAAGCATCTAGTTTTAATAATTACATTAAATAATAAAAATATTTATCTATTTTTATTTTAAAAAGTTTATAAAATAATGTCAATATCTATTTTTAAAAAAGTCTAAATCTAGAATCTAATATTTCATACTCGTTTTGGTTTTCTTCTAAAATATTTTTCTTAATAAACATAACGTTACAATCTGGGAAGTCATCATGCTCATTCTTTTTATCAATACTGTATGTAGTAAGCATTGTCATAGCTATACCCATTTCGGAATTATCAGCAAACAATCCTTTTGCAGGATAAACTATTTCATCTATAACCTCTTGTTGTGCATCGGCTATTTTCTTCTCTTTCTTTTCAGTTGAAAATTCTTCTTGCATTTCAAAATCAGTATAGCCTAGATTCAATAAATCTTCCTCTATTAATTCAGGTAATTCGTTTGAGGTATTAATTTCTATTCCTAATTTGCTAACATTATTTTTCTTTATTTTTTCTAATAAATCTTCTTTAACCATTTTATATGTTTTCTTTCTACATATAACATCTACAAAATACCATTTGCTATACTTATCACTAGCATTTTGTTGTGGTATCAAATGCCTCTTATAAAAGGCACAAACAAAGTAGTCAAAACCTGTTCTATTAGGATCTATAAACGCTCTACACTCATAATCACCTTGTAAAATCTCTTTTGGAAAAGTCTTATCGTTATAAGTATTTAATTTTCTATAAGCAAATATTAAATCCTCTGGCTCTTGTGGTCTTTGTTGATATACTGCCTCAAACAATGACTTATCAACACTCTTTTCTCTTTTCTTTCTACCATAAGCAGTTGAATATCTTAAAGGACATGTTGTTTCATCGGTATCATAATCTAGTAATGGCACACCAATATAAGCACTTGTGCCTTCTAAATTCAATTTAGTGTATTTAAACATTTCATCTTCTATTAGTTCGCCATCTTCTTCATCTCTTTGCTGTCTAACATTTAATATGTCGAATCTACTCCACATTGTACCAAGTAAAATTTCTTTTTGGTCGTCATCATCAGCTCTACTCGACCAATCGTTATCATACATTACTACAATTTTCTTTTGTAAATCAGTATCATAAGCCTCTTTAGCACCTTTAGTAACATCATCTATCATTAATAACTTGGCTCTTTTACCAGTAGATTGTCCATCTCTAGTAGTAGCATAAAAGTTAGCATTAGAACTACCTTCAATCCATAATTCATAAGCATTATGGGTTTTAAATACCTCATTAGGTGTCTTATTAAATTTTGGAAAAACCTTTTTATATTGCTCACCTGTCATAATGTTTTCAATTTGCTTTGTAAATGATTTAGCCAAATCATCAGAATATGTGATTCTTAATATTGTCATTTCCTCATCATAACCAAACCAAAAAGCACAAGTTAAATTACCAGCATAGGTTTTACCTGCTCCGGGAAAATAACTAGCTCTAATCATTTTCATATCGCCATTTAGTATCATCTTGTTTGTGTAATAAAAGTATTGTTCAAATATAGGCATTGTCTTTGCCCATACCTTTTTCTTATTTCCACGCTCAATATAAAAAGCAAAATGTTTTAATGACCTAAATGATGCAAGGGCATATAAATCATCTTCAAGCAATACCCAATTATTAAGCATTTGATTTTTTAATTCATCAAACTCATATTCTTCAGTCTGTAATTCATTATGTAATATTTTAATCTTCTTGTTACAAAAAGGTAATAGATATTTAATTATGTATTTGCAATATGTTCTAATCTTTTTTTCATTTTCTTCTATATCTTTGTATGGTGCTAACTCATTATGAATCGTATCATATAGCAACTTTTCAAAATCACGCACAAACTGATGGCACAATTTTTCGTTCATATATAGTTTAGGCTCTTTTGCCATTATCTTAAAATTGCTATCCATTTTTAAAAATAATTGATAACTATTATCTTGCATTATATACATCTCCTTTAAAGCAATAAAAACTATGTAATAAAAACATAGTTAATTTAATATATTTATTTAATAATAATATTTTCATTATCTCTTCTTACATAGTATTTATCGCAATACATATTAATAGCATAATCAATATTTCTAATTGTCATGCAATACTTTTCAGCTAACTCTTTTTTAGTCTTTGTAGTTGGGTTTGCTAAAAATTCTTCTATCATCTCTTTTTGAGAATTTATATGAAAGTTAGCATCATCTTTTAATTTGTATTTCTTGATAAGATTGTAAGTATAGCAACTCTTACAACAACCTAATTTGTAAATAACTCTAAACTTACCACATAATTTACATTCTTTCATTTGCATACTCCTTTAATAAATCAAAATATTTTTCAGGAAGTTCATCTTCAAGAGTAATACCATCTTCATTAACAATTTTACCTACTGAAACCATAGCTTCCTTTCTTATACGAATATAATTTTCATAATCGCATTGTTTTAAAAGCCATATATCAACTTGGTATTCATTAATAATGCTTAACACCTTTTTATATTCAGCATTTTCTTTGTTTAGTTTTTCATATTCTTTCTGTGGAACAATATATTTATCACCATGTATTTTACTAATGTAATAAATCGGTTTATCATTTGATTCCCATAAAGCTAGTTGCAAGTTTCTTAATTCTTTACCCAAATCTCTCATTTTAACCACCTCTTTAATGAATTAAATTCTTCTTCAGTAAGTTCAGTATCTTTACCTGTTTTATGTTTAACTCTTGTATAATAATCGAGCCAATTTTCAGAACGTTTTAACAATCCAATATCAACATTCTTTTCAAAAATAATCTTAAGCACCTTTTCTTGCTTTTTAGTTTTTGATTCTAAATTTTCTTTTTCGTCTTTAATAGCTTTAATTTCTGCTTCTAAAGACTCTTTCAATTCTTCCCAATGATAATAAATGTGTTCTGTATAAGCAAATTTCTTTTCCCAAGACAAACCATTAAATATATGAACTAAAGGAACTTTAACTTTTGTATTATGAAGATTTTTTAAAAGTACCTTGTCTTTTTCATTTTCTTGTGCTTTGATTAAAGCTTGTTTGATAGGCTCTAAAATATCTGGATGTTTTTCATCCTTTTTTCTAGCCCATTCAGGTATTATAGCCTTTATATAGTTCCAACACTCTAA
>AUXO014142411.1_pt1 | contig 47802 bp, 38 predicted proteins | sample 768731 | NCBI WGS metagenome assembly AUXO01 (sample SAMN02715735, study PRJNA202380) | gut metagenome | biome: sheep rumen | host: Ovis aries | place: New Zealand: Palmerston North | reverse complement strand
GCAAACACCATTATATCAGAGACCTATGTGTCTTTTTTCTATCTGTTGCACTTAGATTGTAAATTCAAGAACAATAATAAAGGTTTTTCCTTAGTAGAGTTGATTGTTGTAATAGCTATTATGGCTGTTCTTGTTGGTACATTGGCACCTGCCTATCTTCGATACATTGAGAAATCGAATATTCAAAAGGATGTGGATACCTTATACAAAATTCAGGATGCATTAAAGCTGGAATATGCTTCTGGAGAGTATACACAAGAAAGCTTATTGAATGATGTATTTGGAGCCAGTGCTACCAACAATATGATTGATATGAGAGTAAAAGGTGAATTTGTTCTTCAGGTAAATAAAGACGGAACAGTACAGAAAGTTTGGGGTAGAAATACCTTTGTTCCAGGAGATTTTACCTATGATGCAGTAGAAAGTGCAGGAATAGATGCTGCAAGTATTGCTTCCGGAAAAAAGATTAAACTCTTTAAGAGTAAGGCATTAAAGAAGGCAATTTCTAATTCATCAAGTAATGGATATAAGTTTATTACCATGAATTTAAGTGATGATGGTGAAATTAAGGTTTGGATTGGATCCAGAAGTGAAAACAATGGAAAACATTCCAAAAATTCGCTTCCGGATAGTCGATTTGCAGTTGGAGAAATGGTATACAACTAACTACATATATTGCTAATGAGCATTTTAAAAATATGCATCTTAGCAAGAAAAGCGAGCAGAACAGCTGCTCGCTTTTTTCAACTCTTTTTTGGATGAAATTGATGGAGGGTTAGTAAAGAAATGGCATCTTCCCTCGCTTTTTCTGTATAAAACTCAATTAAAAGAACTCCCTCCTGGTGCTCACGATTGTGATTGATTCCTATGTTTTTTATGGAAATCTGATGGGTTGCTAAAAGGGTAGCAACGGTTGCAATGGCACCGTATTCATCCTTTAGGTCACAGAAAATAGTATAGGTTTGTGAAATTGGACCAGCCACATGATCATCAAAGGAATCACGATAGTCTCTACTTGTGGTAAAGAGTTTATAAATCTCTCCCTCTTGATGGGTATCTAAGGCATTTTTTACTTGCAGAAGACTTGCCACATAATCATTGATTAATTCTGAGATATTTTCGGAATTGGTCATACAAATTTGTTCCCACATATCCGGGGAAGAAGAGGCAATTCTTGTAATATCTTTAAATCCACCGGCGGCGATTTTTTTCATGGTTCCGGCAGATGAATCAGAATCTTTTACTAAATTTACCAAGGTAGCCGCAATTAAATGAGGTAGGTGGCTAATGGCCGCCACAGTACGATCGTGTTCCTTTTCATCTAGAACTAAAGGAAGGGCACCGATCTCTGACACCAAAGCTGTCATGGTATGAATAGCAGAGTTAGGTGTTTGAGTGGTAGGGGTTAGAATATAAAAGGCATTTTCAAGGAGATGGTCTGAAGCACTGGTATAGCCGGTTTTTTCAGAGCCTGCCATAGGATGTCCCCCGATAAAACTGACTTCCATGCCTAAATCCCTTACTGCCTGGTGTATATTCCCTTTGACGCTTCCCACGTCTGTGATAATGGTTCCTTCTTCAATATAATCCTTCAGGATGGTTAGGTAGTGGACGTTCATCTCTACAGGAGTACATAAGAAAATGTAATCGCACTCCCTAAAATGATCATCGATTTTATCTGTAGCAATGTCTAGGGTTCCATCGTTTAAGGCAAGAATCCTGGAATTTTCACTACGATTATATGCAATTATTTTATAAGATGGATGTACTCGACGGATTGCTTTGGCAATGGAACCGCCAATTAGTCCCAATCCGATAAATCCAATGGTTAGGTTTTTCATATTGACCTCCAAATTTCTATAACGTTCTTAGTTTAAAGCAAATAATTAGGAATGTCAATGTTTGTAGAATTGATAGGGAAATTGAAAAATCTTTGAAAGTCTTTTGGGACTGTTGAATTTTCGTGGTATTCGTGTATAATAATATTCGTATAAAAAGCGGATTTTTACACTTAAGAGTCATGAGGAATTACATGTTTGGTAAAAGAAGAAAAAAAGAGGAAGAGATACAGACTTCTCTTTCCAATGAGAATAAGAATGAAGATTTACAAGAAGAACTCTTGGTAAATCCTGGTCAGGTGTCCGAAGAATTCATGGAGGATTTTTCAGAATTAATTGAAGAATCCAAGGAAGAGAACGTCGAAGAATCCCTGGAAGAATTAAAGAAGGACGATTTAGAAAAAACAGTGGATGAACAAGAAGAGAAAAATGAGAGCCAAGAGGATTCAAAAGAATTTACAGAAGAGGAAGTAACGAAAACAGAAGAAGACTTAAAGAAACAAAAAAGAAGGAATTTTTGGAAAAACTTTGCAGCTATGGTTTTTGAATTGGTTGTGGTCTTGGGCTTAATTCTCTTTGTAGTACAAACAGCAAAGAAAAAACTCTATGCCTATAACTCAGAGCGCGCCAAGAAAAACTTTGCAGCCATCACCGAGACCAAACCTGCAGATGCAGAAAGTCCAGATGTATCCGGTGAGGAAATCATTGAGGATGTGGAGGATAATCCAGACAGTTTTGAACTTACCTTAAATAGAACCACAGGAATTCTTTCGATTGTTGGAACCAAACCTTCTGGAGAAAGTTATGTGGCAAAATGTATTCATGTTCTTGCAGGAAGGGACTTGGAAGATGGTACTTATCAGGTGGAAAGCAGGTATTCCTGGGTTTGTTTAGATCAGGATACTTGGAATATGTATAATACCAAGGTGAATAAGAATATCTGGATTCAAACCTGTTCCTATAACACCAAGAGAAGATATACTTTAAATGCTAAGGAATATAACAAGATTCGACACGGACAACAAAAGGGAGTGGGAAAGACCATTCGTCTTCGTGTGGCAGATGCTAAATGGATTTATCAGAATGTAACAGATGGTGCGAAACTTACTATTGTAAGTTCAGGAGATCCTTTGGGACAAGTGGAAGAATTCCCTAAGATTCCGGTTACTAGCGGTTGGGATCCAACGGATACAGCCAAGGGAAATCCATGGCAGAATGCAGCGCCAAGAACCATAGCAGTGTATGATGATGTGGTCGTAGTAGAAAGAGGAAGTGAAATCAACTACCTTGCAAATGTTATTGCCCAGAACAATAGTGGTAAGGATGTAACAGAAAAGCTCAGATATAAGAAAATCGACACATCAGAAGAAGGAACCTATCATGTTACCTATCGTTATAAAAAGATTCGGGCAAGGATTACCTACAAGGTGGTGGATTCTACCCCTCCAATGATTCGATTTGATGATTTGCCTGATTATACTGGGGATGTTATTCAACCGGATTTCACTACGGCAGAAACCACTGAGGCAGAAACAGAAACTACCACAGAGGAAAAAACTGAGCCAATCGCTACGACGACTGAGAAATCTAGTAAAAAGTCTTCTAAAAATTCAAAGAAGAAAACCAGTGAGGAGACGGAAAGTGATACCACAGAGGAAACAACTACCACAACCCCATATGACTATAAGGTGTCTTCCGATAATTACACCTTTGGTTACTTGAATTCAGCTAAGTTTAAAAAGATTGTGATGAATAATATAGTAGGAGCCATGCATGTATTTGATGCTGGGATAGAAATTGCAGCTCCTGTAGATTTCTACTGGCCTGATTCCTTCTATGAAGGAGAAAACCGCATTCAAGTGCGTGCTTCCGATGCCTATGGAAATGTATGTTATCGTACCGTGGTGATTAAAATCTCAGAACAGGTAACCACAAAAAAATCTTCATCCAATAAGAAGAAGGTAACGACCAAGAAATAATAAAGATAACGCAGGTGGAAAACCCACCTGCGTTATTTTATTGGATCATATGATTGTGAATAATACTTCGAATGGTTTTATACAAAAATGGTTTTAATTTTTTGATTGGAAGGGGCTGATCATACAAAATAGAAGAATAGGAGCAAGAACTGACTAATTCTACGATTTCAAATAACATAACTTCTGGTGCTTCGTAGTTGTGACCATCTTCCTTAATCATCTCCATATAGGCATGATAAACGGATTGTTCTCCATTTTCTGCCTCTATAGGAGCTTGAATTGCGGCTTTAAAGATTGCCCAGGAAAGATTTTTAGAGATAAAATTTAAAAGGATTTTATTCTTATCTAATACGTCAATAACATAATTGGCAATAAATAAGATTTTTTCTTCAAAACTGTTGTAGTCTTTTGGATCTAACTCCATGGCAATTCTGGCATTGGTAAAAAGCTCGCTGGATTTATGGGCAATCAGATGATTTCGAATATCATATTTATCTTTGAAATACAAGTAAAAGGTACCTTTGGCTACACCGGCATTTTTGGCAATATCAGCAATGGAAGTATTGGAAAAGCCATGGGTAGTAAAAAGCTGAAAGGCTGTATTTAAAAGGGATTCACTTTTTTCTTTTTTCTTTGTCTCGGTTTTGTTCATGGTTTTTCTCCTAAAAATGGTTTGAAACAAGTATATAAAAAAATATGTAAAAAATCAATATTGACTTATGGTCATTTTTGGGCTATACTTTGGGATAGAAATGACTAAAGGTCATTTTTAATTAACAGGAGAAATCCCAACCTCTAAGCATAAGCCTAGCTGGCGAGGGAGTCTTAACGAATAGATAGAGGAGAGAAGACTATGATTTCTTATGGTAAGTGGATTGTGAAACATAAGGTGTTGGTATTTGTTCTAGGATTGATGCTTTTGATCCCTTCTTTCATTGGATACCTTCATACCCGTGTAAATTACGATATCCTTTCCTATCTTCCAAAGGATATTGAAACTATGAAGGGCCAGGATATTCTGGTGGATCAATTTAACACAGGTGGGTTTTCCTTTTACATTGTTGAAGGAATGGAAGATAAGGATGTGGCTAAGTTAAAGGCTAAGATCCAGAAACTGGAACATGTAACGAATGTGATTTGGTATGACAGTGTGGCTGATCTTTCTATGCCAAAGGAGCTATTACCAGAGGACCTGTATGATGCTTTTTGTAATGGGGATGCCACCATGATGATGATTCTCTTTGATGATACAACTTCAGCGGATTCCACCATGGATACCATAGAAGAGATTCGAAGAATATCAAATAAGCAATGTTTCCTAAGTGGAATGTCAGCGGTTGTGACAGATACTAAGCTGATTTCTGAAAATGAAACGCCAATGTATGTAGCAATCGCTGGAGGCCTTTCCTTGCTGATTTTATCATTGGCAAGTGATTCATTTTTGGTTCCGGTATTCTTTTTAATTGGTATTGGTATGGCCATTGTTTATAATTTAGGATCCAATGTGATATTTGGAGAAATTTCTTATATTACCAAGGCCTTGGCGGCTGTTCTTCAACTTGGTGTTACCATGGACTATTCTATTTTCCTTTGGAATGCCTATACGGAAGAATTAAAAAAACACAAGGGGGATTATGAAGAGGCCATGGCTCATGCCATTGCTTCCACCATTTCATCAGTGGTGGGCTCATCGGTTACCACGGTGGCAGGCTTTGTAGCCTTGGTATTTATGACCTTTACCTTGGGAATGGATTTGGGAATGGTAATGGCCAAGGGAGTGGTAATCGGTGTAATTTGTTGTATTACCATATTGCCTTCCATGATTATTCTTTTCCGTAAGGTTTTGGAAAAAACCAGACATAGGGATTTACTTCCGGAATTTAACAGGGTAACAGATTTTTTAACAAAACACTATATCATACTTGCTATTTTATTTGTTCTTCTTTGGATTCCGGCCATTTATGGAAATAACCATGTAAAGGTTTATTATAACTTAGATGAAACCATTCCGGTCTCCTATGAAAGCCGGGCAGCCAATGTGAAATTAAACAAATTATTTGAATCCAATTCCACACATATGCTTTTGGTAGATGCAAATTTAGATCGTAAAACCACGCATCAGATGATAAAAGAACTTCAAAATGTGGATGGGGTTAAGGCTGTATTGGGAAAGGAAACCTTCCTTGGAGAAGCGATTCCGGAGGAATTAATTTCAGACAGTGAACTTTTAAATAAATTACAAAGCAAGGATTATCAATTAATCCTTGTAACTTCAAAATACAAGGTTGCATCAAACCAGGTGAACGCACAAATTGATGAAATCAATGAGATTGTTCATAAGTACGACAACAAAAAGAGTATGGTGATCGGAGAGGCCCCATGTACCAAGGACTTAATTGAAATTACGGATAAGGATTTTAAGCGAGTAAGCGCAGTGTCCATGGGAGCTATTTTCCTTATTATCTTTTTCGTGTTCAAGTCCATTTCATTGCCGGTTATTTTAGTGTCGGTAATCGAGCTTGCGATCTATATTAATATGGCATGTTCATACTTTATGGGAACGAGAATTCCATTTATTGCTTCCGTAGTAATCGGAACGATTCAACTAGGAGCAACGGTAGATTATGCCATCCTTATGACCACAAGATATAAGAGAGAACGATACAATGGAAAAAACAAGAAGGAAGCGGTAAAGATTGCTGCAGGAGCTTCTGCTAAATCTATCGTAGGTTCGGGATTTTCGTTTTTTGCTGCAACCATTGGGGTGGCGGTTTACTCAAAGATTACCATGATTAGTCAATTATGCCTAATGATGTCTCGAGGAGCCTTAATCAGTATGGTTGTGGTAATTATTTTCCTGCCAATGATGTTTTTACTATTTGATGGCTTGATTTCCCATACAAGCTTTGGCTTTTTCCCAAAGAAAAGGATAGAAGAAAAGAAAGACCTGGTACTAACCAGTAATCTGAATTGATCGGAGGTATTACAATGAGAAAGAAAAAAATCTATAAGATGATGTCCTTAATCCTTAGTCTTACAATGATTGCAGGAAGTTTTGTCTATCCTGTGGAAAAGGGAAAAGGAATAAGAATTAGTCAAAGACAGAAAACCCTTTCTGAAAATGAATTTTTATTAAATGCAGTGACCATGGTGGCAAGTGCCGGTAGTAGTGACAGTAATAAGTCAGAAAGCATAGACAGCTCGAAAAATGTCATTGAAAAAGATGAAACGGTTTATGAGCTGACAGATTCCAATGGCGGACACCAAAAGACCATTGTAAGTAGTTGGTTAAAAAGCAAGGGAATAAGTGGTCCCCTTGAAGATGTAGCCAATCTTTCAGAAATTAAAAATGTAAAAGGAGAGGAAGATTATACCTTAAACCAAGATGGAACGATTACTTGGGAAGGGAATGGAGAAGATATTTATTACCGGGGAGAAAGTAAGGAGAGTCTTCCGGTTGAATTGAAGATCACCTATTATTTGGACGATCAAGAGGTAAAGCCAGAGGAGATTCTTGGAAAATCCGGAAAATTAAGAGTGAAGTTTGAATATCGTAATCAAGACAAAAAAACGGTAGAAGTAGATGGAAATAAGTATGAAGTTTATACACCATTTCTTTGTGTCACGGGAACTTTAATTGACAATGAAAAATTTTCCAATGTGGAAGTGACGAATGGTGAAATTGTTTCCGATGGAGAGCACAGTGCCTTGGTGGGATTTGGCCTGCCGGGATTAAAGGAAAGCTTAAAATTAGATGAAATGGAGATGGATGGAAAGAACATTTCCCTTGATATACCAGAGTCCTTTGAGTTTACTGCAGATGTTCAGGATTTTTCCATGAGTATGTGTTTAACGGTGGTTTCTTCCAATGTGTTTGATCAGGTAGATTTAAATGATTCTACGTTAGAAGATTGGATGAATGATTTAAAGGAAGACAGTGATGCCCTGGGAGAAGGGGCAGATTCCTTGGAGAAGGGATCGAAAGATCTTTCAAAAGGAGCCAGTGAATTAAATAGTAATATGGAAAGTTTTACCCAAGGAACAGAGGATTTAAAGGACGGCATAGATGCATATACCCAGGGGGTAGAGGAAGCAAAAGAGGGAGCTGGCCAACTAGAGGATGGTAGTAAAAAGGTAAGCACGGGAAGCAAAACGATTAAAAATGCTATGAAAGAGGCGACTTTTGGTAGCAAGAAATTAAAGAATGGTGCTGTCAGTCTAAAAGATGGTATGATGACTTTAGATTCAGGAATCGTAAGCCTTCATACCGGTCTTAACAGTTTGGAGGCAGGTACAATTACCCTTACAAGTGGTTTAAAGACCCTTTCTCAAGGAACCACCTCCCTGGTAACGGGACTTACGAACTTAGATCAGGGAGCAGATTCCTTGAATACCGGTTTAAGCCAGGTTCAGACAGGAGCAGATACTTTTAATACCGGTCTGCAAACCCTGACTGCAAGTAGTAAGGGATTAAATGATGCCTGTGAAAAAATTGCCCAAGGTATTAGTGGAGCGAATTCCTATGGAAAAGCCTTGGAGGAAAATAAAGATACCTTATTGGGATTATATAAGCAGTATGCAGCTTTGGCTAATCAGTCAGAGGAAGCTAGGGTTATGGCAGAAAAAATAGGAAGTTTAGTGGTGGCTCTTTATGGAGCAGATGCATTGGGATTAGAAGCAGACCCAAGTAATCCGGGTCTTACTAAGGTAATTGCCCAATTAGCGGATGAAACGACCGGTATCTCTGCCTTTGAAAATGGACTTTCCAGTTATACGGGAGGTCTGGATTTATTAGCTAGTAATTTTACTAGTTTAAAGCAGGGGATTGATAGTGCAGCTACCGGTGCAGGAACCTTAAAGGCAGGTGCTGATTCGGCTCTTACGGGAGCAAAGAGTTTAGATAGTGGGGCTAAGGAAGCTTACAAGGGGGCTAAGGAATTGAAAAAGGGCGCAAGTAGCGCCGCCTCTGGAGCAGGCCAGTTGGAAGAAGGATCAGAAACCTTGGTAAAGGGTACGAAGTCTTTGGTAAAGGGAAGTGAGAGCCTCTATCAGGGAAATAAGAGTATTTACAAAGGAAGCAAGAGCTTATCTCTTGGTAGCAAAAAGGTGAATAAAGGTATCAATGCTTTATGGTCTGGATTAGTAACCTTAGATAATAATTCAACTGCATTAAGAGATGGAGCAAGTGCATTAAAGACCGGTTCGGACCAGATTGCAGATGGAATCGGTCAGATTGATAGTGGTTTGATTACCCTGAAGGATGGCATGGTCAAGTTTAACGAAGAGGGAATAGAAAAGCTTACGCAGGGAATCAACGATAATTTGACAGGCAAATTTGATCGCTTAAAGGCCGTTATTTCTGCCGGTCAGGACTACAATAGTTTTTCTGGAAGTGGGCAAGGAGAAGAATCAAAAGTGAAATTCCTTTACAAAACGGAAGAGGTAAAATAAACATTAATTGGGAGGCAAAGAAATCTTTCTTCTTTGCTTCCCATTTTTATTGGTACTAATTCTTAGAAGCTTGCGTAGGAAGGGATTATGGAGTAAAATGAAAAAGGATGAAGAAATTTGGAGGTTAATTATGAGCAATCTGAACGAGGCAAAACAGGCGGCAATTGCTAAAATAAAAAAAGCTAAGATGGAGACTGCACCAAAGGAAGAAAGCAGTCAAAAGAAGCGGGAACAACTTCATGGTGAATTAGGGGAACAGCTGAATGAAGCCAGTAAGGTAAAGCATGTAATTGGGGTTGTTAGTGGAAAAGGTGGAGTTGGAAAATCCTTTGTAACTGCTATGCTTGCATGCCAGTTGGCAAAAGAAGGCAAGAGAACAGCAATTTTAGATGGGGATATTACTGGTCCATCCATTCCTAAGATGTTTGGATTAAAGGATCAGGTCTTGCATAATGGAGTAGGGATTGTTCCTGGAATCACAGATAAGTATAAAATTCAGGTAATGTCCTTAAATCTTATTTTAAATGATGAAACGGAGCCTGTTATCTGGAGAGGTGGTTTAATTGCTGGCGCCGTAAAGCAGTTTTGGACAGACACTATTTGGACAGATGTGGACGTTATGTTTGTAGATATGCCACCGGGAACGGGAGATGTGCCACTTACGGTTTATCAGTCTTTGCCGATTGATGGAATTGTTGTGGTTACTACCCCACAGGATTTGGTTTCTATGATTGTAGAAAAGGCAGTAAAAATGGCTGAGAAGATGAGAATTCCGGTTTTAGGAATGGTAGAAAACATGGCTTATTTTACTTGTCCGGATTGTGGAAAAAAGATTCAGGTGTTTGGAGAAAGCCACGCGAAGGAATTGGCGGATGAGTTGAAGATTCCAAAGGTGATTTCTTTACCAATCGATCCACAAGTTGCCTCTTTTAGTGACCAGGGTAAGATAGAAGAATATAAGACAGATCCACTGGCTGATTTTATTTCTCTTGATTAAGTCTTGGATCAGATAGGATATACGTATGAACGATCAAAGTATGATAAATCCTGAATATGGTCTTTCAAAAGAGGATGTTCAGGAACGGGTTCAAAAAAAGCAATATAATGGTGTTTTCAAAGCATCTACTAAGACCATTGGACAGATTGTATTTGAGAATGTATTTACTCTTTTTAATGGGATTAATTTCTTTCTTGCAGTCTGTGTTTTTTTTGCGGGTTCCTATAAGAATATGGGATTTTTAGGAGTTGTTTTTTGGAATATCCTGATTGGAATCGTTCAACAGGTGCGTTCCAAAAAGACCATTGATCGATTATCCATCTTATCGGCCCCTCATGTTCAGGTAATTCGTGAGGGAAAAGAAGAAGTAATTCCTTTTGAGGAAGTTTGTTTAGATGAGATTCTGGTGATTCACCAAGGAGACCAAGTCTGCGCAGATGTGAAAATCCTAAAGGGCGTTCTTAGTTTAAATGAAAGTAATATTACAGGAGAAACCAATCCCATTAGTAAAAGAGAAGGGGACCAGGTTTTGTCTGGAACCATTGTGCTTTCTGGAAGTGCTGTTTGCATTGCCCAGGCTGTGGGTGAGGAAAGTTTTGTAAATAAAATTATAAAAAAAACAAAATATTTAAAAAAACCAGATTCCAGGATAATGGCTTCTACCAGAACCATTATAAGAAACCTTTCCATTGTTATTTTTCCAGTGGGAGTAATCTTATTTTTAAAATACCGTTATTTTATGGCTCTTTCTTTTCATCGATCCGTAGTAGTTACGGTTTCAGCTTTGGTGGGAATGATTCCCAGTGGTTTGATGCTTTTGATATCTTGTGTCTTTGCCTTGGCTACGATTAAACTTGGAAAGAAAAATGTTCTGGTTCAGGAATTATCCTGTATTGAAACCCTGGCAAGGGTAGATGTACTTTGTCTGGATAAGACAGGAACTTTAACGGAAGATAAGATGTATTTTGAAAATCTCATTTCCTTGATGGATGATTCGGAAGAGGTAAAAAAACAACTGGTTGATTTTGCGGAGAATATGACGGATCAGAATCAAACGATTTTAGCTATTCGGGAACGTTTTATGGCAGGGAAGGAGCGGCAAGTTACAAACCGGATTCCTTTTGATTCCAAGAATAAGTGGTCTTTAATTTCTTATAAGGAGAACGAGTCTTACATTCTTGGAGCACCGGATATTTTACTGGGAAACAGGAAAGGGGACTATGAAAAACTTTTAAAGGAGCCAATCAGTCAGGGTAAGAGAATTCTTTTATTTGCCTCTTGTGATTATTATGACCTACCTGCCAATGATTCGATAGAAAAACAGGAACTCCCTAAAAATATACTTCCTCTTGGCTTTTTGGTAATTACGGAAAAACTTCGACCAAATGTGAAAACAACCTTAGAATATTTTAAAAGACAGGGAGTTCAGTTAAAAATTATTTCTGGAGATAACCCACAAACCGTTAGTAATCTGGCAAAGCAAGTGGAGTTTTCCGGGACTGATTTTTATTATGACTGCAGGAATTACAAGGAAGGTATGGACCTAAGGGAAATTGCAGAAAAGTATAATATTTTTGGTCGGGTTACACCAGCCATGAAGCTTGCCCTTATTAATGCCTTAAAAGAATCAGGACATAAGGTGGCTATGACAGGAGATGGGGTAAATGACGTTCTTGCCCTAAAGGAAGCTGACTGTTCCATTGCTATGCAGTCTGGTTCTGATGCAGCTAGGTCTTGTTCTCAGTTGGTATTGTTAGATTCAGACTTTTCTTCTATGCCAGAGATTGTAGCAGAGGGTAGAAAATCTATTAATAACCTGGAACGATCTGCGATTCTTTATTTGGAAAAGACCGTTTATGCCACACTTTTAGCAGTGATATTTGTATTCTTACCGGTGACCTATCCCCTTCAAGCGATTCAGATTACGGTCATTGGGGGATTGACCATTGGAATACCTTCCTTCCTCTTGGCCCTAGAACCGAATTATCAACGAATTAAGGAAGGATTTTTAAGGAATGTTTTAGCGGTTTCAATTCCTAGCGGGGTGTTGGTGGTTTTAAATATTATTGCTACCATGATTGTGGCAAATATTTTTGAAATCAAGGATTCCTATCTATCAACCCTTGCCACATATACGACCTTTGCGGCAGCCATGATCGTAATCTACCATATTTCCCAGCCTTTTAATCGATTAAAATTAATTATGATTGGTCTTTTGATGATATCCTTTGGGGTGGTCACCATTGTGGCTTATAATTTATTAGACCTAGCCAACTTAAAGTTTTTGCATTTAAGTATTCTTTTGATTCAGGGAATTGCAAGTATTTATGCCTATCGCCTTTTACTTGCCCTATCCATGAAATATTTTGATTGGCATTATAGAAAAAAAGAAAATTTACAAAAGAGGACTTCTCGTGTATAATAAGTATGCTTCGCGAGATTTTTGGTCGCGAGAAGTTTAAAAAGAAAGGAATGAATAACTATGGCAAAGATTCAGATGACAACCCCATTGGTTGAGATGGACGGAGATGAGATGACAAGAATCCTCTGGAAGATGATTAAGGATGAATTAATCCTTCCTTTTGTGGATTTAAAAAGTGAATACTATGACCTTGGTTTGGTTCATAGAAATGAAACCGATGACCAGGTTACAGTAGATGCAGCCAATGCAACTAAGAAGTATGGGGTTGCTGTTAAGTGTGCTACCATTACCCCTAATGCAGCTCGTATGACTGAATATGACTTAAAGGCTATGTATAAAAGTCCGAACGGAACCATTCGTGCTATGTTAGATGGAACTGTATTCCGTGCTCCTATTATTGTTAAGGGTGTTGACCCATATGTTAAGACATGGAAGAAACCAATTACCATTGCTAGACATGCATATGGTGATGTATATAAGGCTTCTGAGATGAAGATTCCTGGTGCTGGAAAGGCAGAACTTGTTTATACAGGTGAGGATGGAAGTGAGTGCAGAGAATTAATCCATGAGTTTAAGGGACCTGGTATCATTCAGGGTATGCATAACCTGGATGACTCGATTGAAAGCTTTGCTAAGAGTTGTTTTGAATATGCTTTAGACTTAAAGCAGGATTTATGGTTTGCTACTAAGGACACCATTTCTAAGAAGTATGACCATACCTTTAAGGACATTTTCCAGGAAATCTATGATGCAAAATATAAGACAAGATTTGAAGAAGCTGGTATCTCTTATTTCTATACCTTAATTGATGATGCGGTTGCTCGTGTCATCCGTTCAGAGGGTGGATTTATTTGGGCATGTAAGAACTATGATGGTGACGTCATGTCAGACATGGTTGCAACAGCATTTGGTTCCCTTTCTATGATGACTTCTGTACTTGTGTCTCCTCATGGATACTATGAATACGAGGCGGCTCACGGAACCGTACAGAGACACTATTATAAGCATTTAAATGGTGAGAAGACTTCTACCAATCCAATTGCAACAATCTTTGCATGGAGTGGTGCCTTCCGCAAGAGAGGTGAGTTAGATCAGCTTCCAGAGCTTGTGGCTTACGCAGATGCTTTAGAGAGAGCTTGTATTAAGACAATTGAAGATGGAGATATGACTGGTGATTTAGCCCTTCTTTCTACTCTTGAGAATAAGAAGACCCTTACGAGTGAAGAATTTATCGCTTCCATCGCTTGTCATTTAAAGAATGAATTAGCATAACATATAAAAAATCCAAGGAATCACACGGATTCCTTGGATTTTTTTATATAAATTAAATCTTGTTCCTATCAATTGTTAGTAGGTTCTGAGTATTGGAATTGTTCAATGGTGTAAACCTATTTAATAATTGTTCCGACCTTTTCTAAGACGCCTTCCTTAGCTTTGTTTAAATGGGTGATAATAGAACGACGTTCCTTACCACCTTCTACAAAGGAAATGGCTGCATCCATCTTAGGACGAGAAGTAGTAATTTTAAAATGACCATCACAAATTAATTTTCTGGCATCTGCTGCTGAAATTTCTTTGATTGGTACCTGTTCAGGGGTATCCTTATTCAAAAGAACATTATCCTTAGAAGTAAGGAAGAGAAGGGTAGAAGCATCAATCATCTCTGCTAACTTACAAGCGGTATAATCCTTCTCAATAATTGCAGATGCCCCCTTAAGTCCTGTTCTTTGTTCTAATACAGGAATACCACCGCCACCACCGGCAATTACAATCTGACCTGCACTTAAAAGTGCACGAACGGCATCAATCTCATAAATATCGATTGGTTTTGGTGCAGCAATCACTCTACGATACCCCTTGCCTTCTTCATAGACTACATAATTCCCTTTATGTTCTTCAGCATGGGCTTCATCTTCATTCATATAACGGCCGATTACCTTGGTAGGATTGTTAAATGCCTTGTCAAAAGGATCTACACGAACCTGGGTAATCACGGTAGCTACCGGCTTATAGATTCCTCTTAAAAGAAGCTCTGTACGAATGGCACTTTGTAAATCATAACCGATAAATCCCTGACTCATGGCACCACAAACTGACATGGGAGCAACTCCATAATCATTATCTAATCTGGAAAACTCTGTCATAGCAGTCTGAATCATACCAATCTGTGGTCCGTTGCTGTGGGTGATTACGATTTCATATTTCATCTCTATTAAATCAGCAATGGCCTTGGCAGCGCCCTTTACCCGTTCTTTTTGTTCTTCAATGGTATCTCCAAATGCATTCCTGCCGAGTGCAACAACAATTTTATTATTCATCTTATTAAGTCCTTTCTAAAATGCAATCTAGACATTTACTGTATTTAATTATTATAAGTGATGAATATAGAAATTACAAGGAAGAGAGGCTTATTTTTTCTATAAAAAATTAAGAAAATGGAATTGACAATGCGTGTATAATTGTATACAATTATACACGCATGCGAGATTGAAAGTCTTCATTCAGGTTAGAATAGGGAGGATTAATTATGTTACCAGATAATTACACGGTAAAAATGAATGAACATACAAATTTGTTAGAGTTAGAAGAGCAGATTTATCATTTGGTAGAAAATGATGAGCCAAACGTTTATCGTAATCTTTTCCCGTATGATGAGGTTCCGAAGATTGCTTTTAATAACCGGGTAGTTCCCAATGATATGCCAGAGGATATTTGGATCACTGATACCACCTTCCGAGATGGTCAACAGTCCAGAGAACCATATACAACGGAACAGATTGTTCATATTTATGATGCCTTTCATCGTTTAGGAGGACCAAAGGGGATTATCCGTCAAAGCGAATTTTTCCTTTATAGTAAAAAAGATCGTGATGCGGTTGATAAGTGTTTAGAAAGGGGCTATCAGTTCCCGGAAGTTACTAGTTGGATTCGTGCCAGCAAGAAGGACTTTGAATTGGTTCGTGATCTGGGACTTCGTGAAACAGGTATCCTGGTTTCATGTTCCGATTATCACATTTTTTATAAATTAAGAATGACTAGAAAAGAATGCATGGAACATTATCTTTCAGTGATTCGAGAATGCTTAGAATGTGGGATTTCTCCTAGATGTCACTTGGAGGATATTACCCGTTCCGATATTCATGGTTTTGTACTTCCTTTCTGTATTGAACTTATGAAACTTCAGGATGAATATGGTATTCCGGTGAAGATTCGTGCCTGTGATACCATGGGATATGGAGTAAACTTCTCAGGTGCCGTTATTCCAAGATCGGTTCAAGGAATCATTTATGCCTTAAATAAACATGCAGGGGTACCTTCTAAGCAGTTAGAGTGGCATGGTCATAACGATTTTTATAAGGCGGTTACTAATTCCACCACAGCCTGGTTATATGGATGTTCGGCCGTAAATTGTTCTTTATTTGGAATCGGTGAAAGAACCGGTAATACCCCATTAGAGGCTATGGTCTTTGAGTATGCACAGTTAAAGGGTAGCTTAGATGGTATGGATCCTACCGTGATTACAGAACTTGCCGAATATTTTAAGACGGAAATCGGCTATGAAATTCCACCAAGAACACCATTTGTTGGTAAGAACTTTAATGTGACAAGAGCAGGAATTCATGCAGATGGCCTCTTGAAAAATGAAGAGATTTATAATATCTTTGATACAGAGAAGATTTTAAATCGTCCGGTACTTGTAGCAGTTTCTAAAACCTCCGGACTTGCAGGAATTGCCCATTGGATTAACACTTATTATAAAATCCCTAAGAATCGTTGGGTCAATAAAAAATCTCCATTGATTCATGAGGTGAAAAAATTGGTAGATGGAGAATATGAGTCTGGAAGAGTAACTGTTATTACGGATCATGAGCTGGTAGAGATGATTGCCAAGTCTTGTGAGAAATTAAATCTTCCTTTGCCTGGTACAGGTCATTTTCTAGATGATATTGAAAGTCAGGGACTTCTTGATTAATGGAGGATAAATGATGGCTGATAATAATCAACTTGGATTGTCGGACAAGTACTCTCTTCGTGGGCGGGTCTTTGATACCATACGTGATCGGATTATTTCCGGAGAATATCCCAATGATATGGAACTTAGGGAATTAACCTTGGCAAAAGAATTTAATGTGAGTCGAACCCCAATCCGAGAGGCCTTGCGTCAGTTGGAGTTAGAGGGATTGGTTAATATTATCCCTAATAAGGGTGCCTATGTGATTGGAATTACCAAACGGGATATTATTGATATTTATTATATGAGATCTTTGTTAGAAGGGCTTTGTGCAAAGATGGCCGTTCACAATATTACCGAAGAACAGTTGCAAGATTTGGAGGAGAATATTGATCTTTCAGAATTTGCGCTTTCTAAAAAAAGAATGGATCATGTGGTAGATTTAGATAATGAATTTCACGACCTACTTTATCGGGCCTCAAATTCTAGAATGCTGCATAGGACCTTAAGTGATTTTCATCAATATTTAGAGCCTTTGCGAAAGAAATCCCTTTCTGATTCTGAGCGTGTTTCCAATACCATTGATGAGCATAGAAAGATTGTGGAAGCTATAAAAAACAAGGATGAAAAAAAGGCGTATGATCTTGCCAATGGACATATTTTAAAATCTATTGATAATCTGGAAAATAAGCATCTTCTTTCAGGAAATTCATGATACAGGAAAAGATTCCAAAGACTGGTAAGTAAGTCTTATCATAGAAAATGAGCGCTATCGTAAATAACGATGGCGCTCATTTTTATGCTTCTTGGGATAGCTCTTCCCATTTTTCATAGAGTTCTTCTAATACCTGATCATTGGCGGTTTTCTTTTTGTTTAATTCTGAAAGTTTACCAATATTGGTGGCAATTTCCGGCTTACACATTTCTTCTTCAAGACCAGCGTTTTCTTCCTCTAAAACGCTGATTTTTTCTTCTATACTTTTAATCTGATTGTGAATCTTACGAATTCTTGCCTGTTCTTCTTTTTGGCTCTTCCAGTCAGCCTTAGATGCAGAATCGGTCAGGTCTGATTTTGGGAGTTCTTTTGTTTCTTCTTTCAGGTAAAGCTTTGATAGTTCTTCCACTTTCTCAAGGTAGTAATCGTAATTTCCAATATAATTAATCAAGGTTTTTCCTTTCAGTTCAATGATTCTTGTGGCAGTTTGATTAATAAAGTAACGGTCATGAGAAACATATAAAACTGTTCCGGTATAGTGGTTAAGAGCATATTCCAAGGCTTCCTTAGATACCATATCCAGGTGATTGGTTGGCTCATCTAAAATTAGAAAATTAGCATTGGAAAGCATCAGCTTTGCCAGAGAAACACGGCCTCGTTCTCCACCCGATAGGTCTTTGATCTGTTTAAATACATCTTCCTCTGTAAATAAAAATGCAGAAAGCATGGTGCGAATCTGGGTATTGGTTAAATTTGGATAGTCATCGGAGATTTCATCAAAGATGGTCTTTTCCATGTGTAGGACGTGGTGTTCCTGGTCGTAATATCCAACGGATACATTAGCACCTAGGGAGATCTTTCCGGAATCGGCAGGTATCAGTTCATTAATGATTTTTAAAATAGTTGTTTTGCCGGTTCCATTATCGCCGATCAGAGCAAGGCGTTCACCTCGTTTGATTTCAAAGGAAAGATTATGAAAAAGTTCTTTGTTATCAAAGGATTTTGAAAGTTCTTCCACGGTAAGAACGTCATTGCCACTGGTGATTTGAGGTTCTAGATGAAATTTCATAGAACGTCTCTGGCTAATCGGTTTTTTTAAGACGTCAATTTTATCTAACATCTTTTGACGGCTTTCCGCACGTTTAATTGATTTTTCACGATTAAATTGCTTTAATTTATTAATAACCGCTTCCTGATGTTTGATTTCCGCCTGTTGGTTTTCATAGGCCTTTGCAAGGCTTTCTTGGATGATTTCTTTTTTCATGGTGTAGTCAGAATAGTTACCGGTAAAACTGGTAGCGGTAGCATCTTCTAATTCAATGACTTTATTCACAATTTTATTAATAAAATAACGGTCATGAGAAACCACAATAACACAACCCTTATAATTTAATAAAAAGTTTTCTAACCAAGCCACAGAAGCGATATCCAAGTGATTGGTAGGCTCATCTAAAAGGATGATTTCAGGCTTAGATAGCAGGAGTTTGGCGAGGGCTACACGGGTTTTTTGACCTCCCGAAAGGGCATTAATGGGTTGTTGGTAATCAACTTCTGTAAAACCAAGTCCCTTAAGGACTCCAGAAACCTGACTCTTATAGGTGTAGCCTCCGTCTAAATCAAATTGGCCAGAAAGGGTCTCATAATCGGCTAGGAGCCTGGTTAACTGTTCTCCAGATAATTTATTCATATCCTCTTCCATTTGACGAAGTTTTTGTTCTAAATCCAATAAATCCTGACGAACATGATAAACTTCGTTGTAAATGGTTTGATTGCTGTCTAATTCCTGATGTTGAGCAAGATATCCGATTTTGCAATCCTTGGCTAGGGTAACTTGTCCGGAATCAGCGGGGATAAGCCCCATAATAATTTTTAATAGCGTTGATTTTCCGGCACCATTTACGCCTACGATGGCGGCTTTGTCGTTGGCTTCTACGTGAAAACTCACATCTACTAAAACGTCGCCGGTAACGTATGATTTGTTGATTTTATTACAGGATAAGATCATGTTTATTATTCCTTCCCTATTTGTCAAATGAAGTGTTTAAAGTACAGTAATTATAGATGAAAGGGTCTTCTTCGTCAATCCGGAAAAGCTAGACAAAAGTTTGACAGTAATTTAAGATTTTACTATAATAAAACACAGAGTAATTCATGGGCGTAGACCGGAGGTAGTCATTTGCAGAAGGCGATTTCACAAGCGGTAATCAAGCGATTACCACGTTATTATAGATATCTTGGAGAACTAATGGATGAAGGAATTGAGCGTATTTCTTCTTCTGAATTAAGTCAAAGAATGAAGGTAACGGCATCTCAGATTCGTCAGGACCTTAATAATTTCGGAGGCTTTGGTCATCAGGGATATGGTTATCATGTTCCAACCCTGTATAATGAAATTGGAAATCTTTTAGGGGTGAATGATCACCATAATATGATTATTATTGGGGCTGGTAACTTAGGAAGAGCCCTGGCAAACTATGAGAATTTTTCTAAGCGTGGAACCAGCATTATCGGGGTATTTGATAATGATCCTTCGGTAATTGGAAGTGTAACCGGAAAACATCAAATTAAGGATATTAAAGGGGTAGAAGCTTTCGTAAAGGAACACGGGGTAGATATTGCTGCAATCTGTATTCCGAAAAGTGCAGCCGGAGAAGTGGCTAAGAATTTAGCCGGCTTAGGTGTAAGAGCATTTTGGAATTTTTCTCATATGGATCTGGAATTACCGGAGGAATACATTGTAGAGAATGTTCATTTGTCAGAAAGCCTAATGCAGATCTCCTATATGATTCAAGATCAAGATAAAAAAAGAGAGAAAGACAAGTAGACGGAGGGATACATGAAACGTATAATTCCTGGAAGCAAAATGAAAGAAGTGGATGCATATACCATTGACCAGGTGGGAATACCTTCCTTGGTTTTAATGGAACGGGCAGCATACACTTCTTTTTTTTATTTGCATCAGTGGTATGAAAAGAATAGTCAAAGACCTGTTTTAATTCTAGTAGGAGGAGGAAATAATGGTGCGGATGGATTAGCTATAGCCAGAATGTTTTTTCTTTCTGGAATTCAGGTTCATGTTCTGGTTCTGTCAGAAGGGAAGAAAAGTGAACAGTGGTTAAGGCAGGAGGACATCCTAAAGAATCTAGGGTTCGATTCTTTTTACTATAACCTTAAGGAGGTAAATCTTTCGGCCTACGATCTAATGGTGGATGGAATATTTGGGGTAGGGCTTTCCAGACAGGTGGAAGGCAGATATGCAGAAGCGATTCTTGCGGTAAATGATGCCAAGAAGACTTACGGAACCTATCTTGCGGCGATTGATATTCCCTCCGGCCTAGATGGAGATAGTGGAAAAGTGATGGGCTGTGTTTTGGATTGTGACATCACTTTTACCATGGGTGTGTATAAGACGGGACTCTTATTACATCCCGGTTGCCAGTACTGTGGAAAAGTTGTGGTTTGTGAAATCGGATTAGCGCCAAAGGCTTATGATTTGTGGGACGAGACCCTTTATACCTATGAGGAAAAGGATCTGGATTTGCTTTACAAGAGAAGTGAAGATACCAATAAGGGTTCCTACGGAAAAATCCTAATCCTTGCCGGTTCAGAGACTATGTTTGGAGCCGCTTATTTTAGTGGAATGGCTGCATATCTTTCCGGGGGAGGACTGGTGCAAATCTATACTCCAAAAAACAATAAGGAGATTCTTGTGGATAAAATCCCTGAAGCCATTGTATCTACCTATGAAGAGGATTTTGCAGAAAAAATCAAGTGGGCTTCTGTAATCGTTGTAGGGCCGGGGCTGGGAAAAACGAAAAAGGCGAAAGAGTTATTGGAAATGGTTCTTGATGCCAAGAAACCTTGTGTTATTGATGCGGACGGTCTAAATCTCTTAAGCGAACATCGGGAATTAATGAAAAAACTAGGACCATTTGCAATCCTTACCCCACATTTAGGAGAGATGGCTCGTTTACAAAACACAAGTATTAAAGAGATAAAAGGGAATCTTTTAAAAAGTGCTAAGGATTTTGTAAAGGATACCTCTGTGACCTTGGTTTTAAAAGATAGTAGAAGCCTTGTAATCACTAAGAATATGATTTATATAAACCAATCCGGTAATGAAGGAATGGGCACTGGAGGAAGTGGAGATGTTCTTTCAGGAATCCTAGGAACCTTTTATCACTGTTACAAAGACCCACAAATTGCTGCCGCGATGGCTGTATATGTTCATGGGCTCTGTGGGGACCTGGGGAAAAAGAAGTATGGGTCTTATAGCTTAATGGCGCGTCATTTATTAGAATCTTTGAAAAATCTCTTAGATGATGTTAGAAAAAATTGACGGATTGCCTATTGAGTGCTATATTTATCTTTGACTTTGCATTTTTTAGGAAAGGAATTTGATATGGACAGTCACAGTCTAGGACTGATTTTATTTGTTATTTTACTTGTTATATCTTTTATACTCTATGGTTATAAAAGCGCTCTTAGTCATCTCACTGAGAATGAATTAGAGCAAGAAGTTGGGGATGGTAATTCCATGGCGGCCTACCAGTTGAAATTTTTGGGAAAACCGTATTTGATTCGGGATACCCTTTTGTTTATGGTGTTTTTAATGGCTCTTTTGGTGGGATACTATCAACTGGGAGAGTATTCGGATAAATTGTATCGAACCTTCGTTGTCTGGTTTGGTTCTTATTTAAGCAAGTATGTGCTTAAGGCCCTTATGGTTTTTTCCTATGTTTTTACAGGATTTTATATGGGCTTTATCAGCTTAGGGATTGGAGTGGTTGTTCCGGGACATTTGGCAGACAAGTATCCAAAGACCTTTCTTAAACTTACTGGATTGGTTCGGGTAATTGTTACTTTTACCTATCCATTTACATGGGCCATTCGTTTTCTGGCCAGTTTGATTCTTGCTTTGTTTAACGTGGATCCCAAAGAGGATTATGAGAATGTTACGGAAGAAGACATTAAATCCATGGTGATTGAAGGCCATGAACAAGGAGTTCTTGAGGCCAGCGAAGCTAGAATGATTAATAATATCTTTGAATTTGATGATAAGGATGCTAGAGATATTATGACCCACCGTAAGTCCATTACAGCTATGGATGGACAGATGACCATTCGAGAGGCCATTGCCTTCATTCGCTTGAATGGAAGATCTAGATTTCCGGTCTTTTATGAAAATATTGATAACATTATAGGTGTTATTTATTTTAAAGACCTTATGCTTTTATTCGATAAGGATGATTTAATGGACACACCGGTAAAGGATGTAAAGCAGCTTTTAAGAAAACCTGTTTTCCTTCCGGAAACCTCTAAGGTAGATGATATGTTCCGTTTGATGCAAAAGGAACATACCCATTTAACGGTGATTGTGGATGAATATGGTCAAACCTCAGGAATCGTTACCATGGAGGATGTACTGGAGGAAATCGTTGGAAATATCTTTGATGAATATGATGTGGAAGAAAAACATATTCTAAGGCAGAGAGGGAATGAATTTCTTGTTTCCGGTCAAATTTCTCTGGAGGATTTTTCTAATACCATTGGAATTCCTATTGATAGCGAGGAATATGACACTTTGAATGGATATTTAATTTCTAAACTAGATCGAATTCCGGAAGCAGATGAAAAACCCCAGATGAAAATAGATGGTATTCATTATCAGGTATTATCTATTGAAAATAATATTATTTCGAAGGTAAAAGTTATTATTCCTTCGAAGAAAAATAACATAAAGAAAGAGGTAGAGTAATGTCAGGACATTCAAAATTTGCAAACATCAAACATAAGAAAGAGAAAAATGATGCTGCTAAGGGTAAGATTTTTACCATTATCGGTAAGGAAATCGCGGTAGCTGTAAAGGAAGGCGGACCAAATCCGGACACCAACAACAAACTTCGTGATGTGATTGCTAAGGCTAAATCAAACAACATGCCAAACGATACCATTGAAAGAGGTATTAAGAGAGCAGCCGGAGCAGCTGATGCTGTTAATTACGAGCAGTTAACTTATGAAGGTTATGGACCAAATGGTACCGCTATTATTGTTGATACCCTTACAGATAACAAGAATCGTACCGCTGCAAACGTACGTAGCGCATTTACCAAGGGTGGCGGAAGCATTGGAACCAGTGGTTGCGTATCCTTTATGTTTGACAAGAAGGGTCAGATTATTATTGCAAAAGAAGAAAACGAAGAAGTTGATGCAGATGAACTTATGATGACAGCCTTAGATGCAGGTGCAGAGGATTTTACAGAGGAAGAGGATTCCTATGTAATTATTACAGATCCTGATAACTTTACAGCGGTTCGTGAAGAATTAGAGAAGCAGAATCTTGTTTTTGCTGAAGCTGAAGTTACTATGATTCCTCAGAATTACGTAACCTTAACTGATGAGGAAGCAATTAAGAAGATGAATAAGCTCTTAGATCTTTTAGATGAGGATGATGACGTTCAGCAGGTTTATCACAACTGGGACGAGTAATTATGAATACGATTTTATTAGATTTAGATGGAACAATGCTTCCTATGGATCAGGACCTTTTTTTGCAAACCTTTTTTACGGCCTTAGAGGCTAGAATCGAGACGGCCGGATTTGAAAAGGATAGGTGCATGAAAGCCTTTATGGAAGCCGTGAAAGCCATGAAAGTAAATGATGGAATGGCAAGTAATGCAAACGTCTTTTTAATAATAGTAGAAAAATATTTGGGAAAGGACCAGGCGGGAGCCTTCCTTGAAGTCGTGGATGGATTTTACCAGGAGGATTTTGATGTGACAAGGCTTGTAACAAGGCCGGATCCAAGACTGGGTAAGATGGTTCATCAATTAAAGGAAAAAAATTATAAATTGGCTCTTGCAACCACACCCTTATTTCCAAAGGCTGCAACCTATAAGAGAATGGAATGGGCTGGGTTAAATCCTAAGGATTTTGATTTGATTACCACTTATGAGAATTCTCATTATGCAAAACCCAATCCGAAATATTTTAAAGAAATTATAAATAAATTAGAGACTGATGCAAGTGATTGCTTAATGGTAGGCAATGACACAGAAGATGATATGGGATGCATTCGCACTGGTATGGATATTTTCTTTATTTCAAATTGTTTAATTAATAAAAAAAATATTGACTTGTCAGATTACAAACAGTCTGATTTAGATGCCTTTATTGAATTTGCAAAAGATCTTCCCAGACTTGGAAAAAAGAGTAGACGGGTAATTTAAATTTAAATAAAATCAATTTTTAAATAGTCAAACTGAAAAGTTTGACTATTTTTTTAAAAAAGAAAATTTGAAAAAAAATTTTCTGATTTCTTGAAATTAAAAAAAATATGTTGTATAGTAAAAATGTGTTTTGTAAGAGTTATTTTTTATTACAGAATGGAGGAAAAATATGGCAACAACTAAAAAAACTGTTACTGCATCAACTGAGGCAGTAAAAACTGTAGCGAAGGAAGTAGAAACCGCTAAGAAGGCAACTACTAAGGCTGCAGAAACCAAGGCAACCGCTAAGAAGGCAGCACCTTCCAAGAGAGGCAGAAAGCCAGGACAGAAGGCTGTAGCTGTTAAGACATTCGTTCAGTTCAAGGCACAGGATGTTGAAACAGAGAAGTTAATTGCTGCAGCAAAGAAGGATTGGGCTAAGAAGTACAAGAAGAAGACAGTAGATCTTGTAAGTATCAATCTTTATATTAAGCCGGAAGATAAGAAGGCATACTATGTGATCAATGACAATGATCTTGGCGATGTGCCTTTCACAAACGGGGAAGACTAATTTATAAAAGATTCATCTTCAGTTTATGCTGGAAGTGAATCTTTTTTTTATGAAAGAAAGTCTCTATCAGAAAAATGACAATACGAAAAAACACGAAAATCATTCGGGTAAAGTTAAAAAAAAGTCCTTATTTTATTGTTATTTTATACAAACTAACAATAAAATAACACATTTTCTATGTGAAATTAACAGAAAATCTCTGAAAATCACGAAAACGTTTGCAAAGCAAAAAGAATTCATGTATATTTTATTTCGGCAAGTGAAAACTTGAATTAAAAAATTGTTCATGGGAAATGAAAGGAGAATGTAAACAATGAAGAAAAGTCTTTGCAGTTTACTGGCAGTAAGCTTAACAGTGAGCGGACTTGTCACTTATCCAAAGGTGGCTTTGGCTAAGAATACGAGTATTAAGACCATCACTCTTAGTAGCGCAAAAGACTTGCAAAACCTGCAAAATAGCATTGATGAGGCAAATGCGGATGAAATTGTGATCCTGGTGAACGAGGATATTTCCTATACCTCTAAGGATTGGGAAGCGGTTAATCTGATTGGGGAAAATGTGAACAGCCGCTTAAAAGTTACGGTTAAGGGTAATAATCATATTATTTACGGATTATGTAATGCTGAGGCTGCTGATTCTGCCGTTTCTGCTGCCGGCTTATTTAATGCTTGTTATGCAGACCTTAGCGTTTATGATTTAACATTAAAGAATGCGTCCATCTATGGAAAAACTGAAAAGAATGGACAATATCAGGTAGTTACAGGGGATGCTTCTAACGCCGGAATGAAGGCCGGTGTCTTTGCAGGAGCGTTGAATTATGGTAGTTATTCATTTGAAAATTGTCAGGTTTCCAATGGAAGTATTTACGGTTCAAGCTACCTGGGTAGTTTTGTGGGTTATTCCAATATGGAAATCAATATGAATAATTGTAGTACGGATCGTACATGTCAGGTAAATAGTTGCAGCTATAACAAGTCAGATAGCTATTATGTAGGTGGTATTTGCGGTTATGTAGCAGCTTGTAAATTTAATAAGGTAACCAATCAGGCATGTATTTCTGGAAGTGGTATAAATACGGCTTGGGGCATTGGTGGCTTATTAGGTGGAAATCGCCCTTTACTGGATATTAAGGATGAGAATAAGACCACTGTTGGAACTGCTTATTTTAAGGATTGTTGCAATGATGGAGATTTAGTACTTGATTTTGGTTTTTGTGTGGGAGGAATCATTGGTTGTGGTGATGCATATATTGAATCCTGCCAAAATAACGGTAACATTACTAATAAAACAGGTTCCAGAGTAGGCGGAATCCTAGGTTATGGTAATGCAGATATCAAATCCTGTGAAAATACCGGTGATATTAGCGGATTAAATATCACTTCGGGAAACACGGTTAGTGATATAAGAGAATCTGACTTTGTTGGAGGAATTGTCGGTTATTATATTAGTGGTACCATGGAAGATGTAAAAAACTCCGGAGAAATTACCGGAGATGACTGTGTAGGTGGAATTGCCGGTTACTCTTCAGGAACCATTCAATCTTCTGTGAATAAAGGAAATGTAAGCGGAGATGTTTACGTTGGTGGCACGGTTGGTGTTAATAATGGTAGTATTTCTGATGCTTTAAATTCCGGCAAGGTAACAGGTAACAGCGAAGTTGCTGGAAACGTTGGTAAGGATGTTGGAACTTCTTCGGAATTAACAGATCTTTCTAATAATCAGACAGCGGTTGACGGACTTTCTGAAAATGGTACTATTATCTCTACTATTGTAGATTTGAATTCTGAGGGTGAGGTAAGTGCATTTGGCATGACATTTGCGGTAAATCCGGTGGCAAGCGGTATGATTGGCCTTGTAGATGCCAAAAAGGACGGATTAACCTTACTTGCAATTCCTGCTGCAGGTTATAAGTTTACAGGATGGACCTTAAGCGGAAACTCACAGTTGACCACAGGAAATCTTAGCGATTTAAAGATTTCTATTTGTAAGGCAAAGGATAGCAAGGTCGTTGCAAACTTTAGTAAGATCAGTACGGGAGAGACCATTGTTGATGTGAACACCAACACTTATGAAGTGGATGGAACTCTTGTAATTACAGCAACTCCGGCTCAGGGTGGATCGGTAAATTATGTAAATTCTTCTGATGGAAGTATTTCACTTACTGCAGTTGCTGCAGATGGCTATGAGTTTGATAAGTGGGAGGTATCCGGTTCTGCAAACTTTGCAGAAGGTGTAGATGCAAAATCTGCCACAGCTACCTTTACTTATAGCAAAAATACAAGTGGAAAATTAGTTGCTTGCTTTAAGGCAAGTGTTGAAACCGTAGGCATGGGTAGTGAGATTAATGATGGGCTTTATCGCTATAAGATCACCAAGGCCGGAAGCAAGAAGACTAAGGGTCAGGTGAAACTTTTAGGCTTATACAAGAAAAATCTTAAGAAGGTAAAGGTTGCCACTACCATTAAGGTAGATGGAATTACTTACCAGGTAACCAGCATTGCTAAGAAGGCATTTTACAAGAATAATAAGATTACAAGTGTTGTGATCGGAAAAAATGTAAAGACCATTGGAAATCTTGCTTTTGCAAAAATGAAGAAGCTTAAGAAGGTAACCATTTGTTCTAAAAAATTAAGCAAGCTTTGCAAGTCAGTCTTTTCCGGAGATAAGAAGCTTGCCAGATTGGTGATTAAGTCTAAGAAATTAAAGTCGATTGGAATGGATTGCTTTAAAAACACCAAGAAGGGACTTGTTATTAAGGTTCCTGCAAGCAAGAAAAAAGCTTATGCGAAATTAATTAAAAAGTCAAAAGCAAAAAATGTAATTGTAAAATAATTTAAAAAACTACCGGTGATAAAACATCGGTAGTTTTTTTACCTTCTTCCCTTATTTTACTTGACAAAGAGGTTTATAAATGTTATATTTCTATATGATTTTGCAGGTGTGGCGGAATGGCAGACGCATCAGACTCAAAATCTGACGGTGGCAACATCGTGTGGGTTCAAGTCCCACCACCTGCACTTGTTAAGCATCGCTAGAGCGGTGCATTTTTTTTTGCCTGACTAGAGGAGATTTTATGGAATGTCGTGAGTTTCAAAAAAAGATTCCAGTCTTTGTGGAACATGAATTAAATAGAAGCAGTGAAGAACGAATGAAGACAGTAATTCCAAGGGATGAACTTTTGGGATTTGTGGATCATGCTTCCAATTGCAAGACCTGTCATGATGATTTAGAAATATATTATATGGCCTTAGTGGGATATGATCTTGCTAAAAGTGATGCCTCCGCATCCTTTGATTTTTCAGGCATGCTAAAGAAGCGGTTATCGGTGATTGAGGACAATATAAAAAAGAGAATTCTTTTAGAAAAAAGTTTAGTTTTTTGTATGTGGTTAGGAAGGATTTCAGTTTATTTGCTTTTAATCTTGTGCTTTATCGTTTTTTTGTTCTAGTACCAGTGATAATAATTGTGGAGGGGTTATTCTATGAATAAAAAATTAATGTTAATAGATGGACATAGTATCTTAAATCGTGCTTTTTATGGGATTCCAAATTTAACCAATAGCGAGGGCCTTCATACCAACGCAGTTTATGGTTTTTTAAATATTATGTTTCGCTTTCTTGATGAAGAAAATCCAGATTATCTAATGGTGGCCTTTGATGTGCATCAACCTACCTTCCGTCATGAAATGTATGATGGTTATAAGGCTACAAGACACAAGATGCCGGAAGAACTTGTGGAGCAGGTACCAATGATTCAAGAGGTTCTTAAGGCTATGGACATTAAGGTTGTTACACTTTCAGGATATGAAGCAGATGATATTTTAGGAACCCTTTCGAAACAGGGAGAAGAAGCAGGAATGGATGTAACTGTGATTTCCGGAGATCGGGATTTATTACAGTTAGCTTCTGATCAGGTGAAGATTAGAATTCCAAAAACCAAGGGAGGAAAAACTGAGGTAGAGGATTATAATCGTAAGGATGTGATTGAAAAATATCAGGTTACCCCAGAAGAGTTTATTGAAGTAAAAGCCTTGATGGGAGATTCCTCTGATAATATTATTGGCGTTAGTGGAATTGGTGAAAAAACAGCCATTAAGATTATTAACCAGTATCATTCCATTGAGAATGCTTATGAACATGTATCGGAAATAAAGCCTCCTCGTGCCTCTAAAAATCTGGAAGCGGAAATTGAGGTGGCAAGGTTTGCAAAAAAACTGGTAACTATTTGTAGAACTGCTCCGGTTTCTGTTACAATTGAAGAAGGAAGCAGAAAGGATTTCTATACGAAAGAAGCCTATGAACTCTTTGTGAAATTGGAGTTTAAAAATTTCTTATCTCGTTTTGATAATCTTAGTTTAAGTAACCAGTGCGAAGAGTCTTTTACTATGATTGGTGATTTCAATCAGGCCATTGGCTTGTTTGATCAGATGAAAAAGCAGGAAGAGGCAGCATTTGTTATACTTCAGGAAAATAAGGAATTTTTTGGTGTTTCTTTAAGTTTATCAGAAAAGGAAAACTATTACATTCCTGCCGGTGGATTTATAAATGAAGACCTTATTAATAATTATATTAAGGATTATACGGGTACCCTTTACACCCTACATTTAAAGGAAGAATATGAATTTTTTGAAGGATTGTCAAAAATTCAGGTAAAGGACCTTGGGCTTGCAGCTTATTTATTAAATCCTATTTCAGATCAGTTTGATAGTGATTACTTAGCAAACAAGTATTTAGGGTTAAATGTTCCTTCTTATCAAGATTTGTTTAAGAAAAAAAGCTTAAAGGAAGTCCTAGAGACAGAACCAGATACCTTTAAGATTTATGCTTGTTATCAGTCCTATGTATGTTTTCAGGCTGGGAATAAGATTTTAAACAAGTTAGAGGAACTGGGGATGAAGGAACTTTATGAAGAAGTGGAACTTCCTTTGACCTACGTACTCTATGATATGACTAAAACCGGGGTGATTGTAAAAAAGGATGCTCTTAGTGATTACAGTAAGGTTTTACAAGAAGAGTTAAGTGAACTTCAAAATCAAATCTATCAGGAAGCCGGGGAAGAGTTTAATATTAATTCTCCAAAGCAGTTGGGGATTGTGCTGTTTGAAAAGATGGGAATTGAAGGAGGTAAAAAAAACAAGACCGGTTATTCAACTTCCGCAGATTTATTGGAAAAACTTGCCCCATCCGCACCGATTATCAAATTGATTTTACAATATAGAAAACTGGCAAAATTAAAATCTACTTATGCAGATGCTCTCCCTTCTTACATCAAGGAGGATGGAAGGATTCATGGGAAATTCCACCAGATGGTTACAGCCACTGGAAGAATTTCTTCTTCAGATCCTAATCTTCAGAATATTCCGATTCGAATGGAGATGGGAAAGGTCTTCCGTAAGGTATTTGTTCCTAGGGAAGGGGCCTTGTTTGTAGATGCGGATTATTCTCAGATTGAACTTCGGATTTTAGCTCATATGTCCGGAGATGAGAATCTGATTTCTGCCTTTAATAATCATGAGGATATTCATACCATGACGGCTTCTCATGTCTTTCATGTGCCGGTGGAGGAAGTAACCCCGGAACTCAGAAGGAATGCCAAGGCGGTTAATTTTGGAATTGTTTATGGAATTTCAGCTTTTGGTCTAGGAGAAGATCTTAATATTTCCAGAAAGGAAGCAGAGTCGTATATTAAGGAATACTTTGCTATGTTTCCTAAGGTTAAGGAATTCCTGGATCAATGTGTAGAGCAAGCCAAAAAAGATGGGGCAATTGAAACGATCTTTCATCGAATTCGTCCGATTCCTGAATTATCTTCCTCAAACTATATGGAAAGAGAATTTGGTAAGAGAATAGCCATGAATTCTCCGGTTCAGGGAACGGCGGCAGATATTATGAAGATTGCCATGGTAAAGGTGGCAAAAAGACTAGAAAAAGAAAATCTTAAGTCAAAGATTGTACTACAGGTTCATGATGAATTATTGGTAGAAGCGCCAATGGATGAAGTGGATGTGGTAAAAAAGATATTAGAAGAAGAAATGTCAGGAGCTGCAAACCTTGCTGTAAAACTTGAGGTAGAGGTCCTGACAGGTAAAAATTGGTTGGAGGCACATGAATGATACTTGGTATTACAGGTGGAGTAGGCTCTGGAAAGAGCGCTGTACTAAAAATACTAAAAAAGGAATACCAGGCAGATATCATTGAATTAGATGCAATCGGTAAAGAGGTAGTCCTTCCGGGAACAATCGGTTATGTAAAGGTAAAAGAAGCATTTCCGGAAGCCCTAAAGAAGGATGGAAGTTTAGACCGGGAAAAACTGGCGGAAATTATTTTTTTGGATCCGGAAAAGAAGGCTGCCATGAACGCCTTGATTCATCCCTTGGTTTATGACGAGATGATTAGGAGAATTCAGTCTTCTAAGGCTTCCTTGATTGTTGTAGAATCTGCCATTTTATTAACTTGTGGCTATCCGAAATTTTGGGATAAGCTTTGGTTTATTTATTGTGCAAGAAAAATACGTGAGAAACGCTTGAAGGAAACCAGAAATTATTCCCTTGAGAAAATAAAAAGTATGATGGCTCAACAACCCTCTGTGGAATTTTTCAAGAACCATGCAGATTATTTGATTGATAACAGTGGTTCTCTTTCAGGTACTAGGGAGCAAATTGATAAAATACTGAAGATTATGCTGTAGGGGAGGCCTTTGAAAGGAGAAGTAGATGGAAATTCAAATGTGGAGGGATATATTAAATCCCTATGAACTTGCGGTTAATGAAATATTAGTAAAGTTTCGTCATTTGATTCGGGAATATCGGGATGCCGGTGAATATTCACCAATCGAGGATGTGGACGGACGAATCAAGAAGATTTCCAGTATTCTGGATAAGATGCAAAGAAAAGACATTCCCATGGAGAGAATGACAGAGGAAATCGAGGATATTGCAGGTATCCGGATTATGTGTCAGTTTGAAGATGATATTGCAGATGTGGCCAATTTGATTCGGGATCGAAAGGACATGAAGGTTCTTCAGGAAAAGGACTATATTACCCATCCGAAATCTTCCGGTTATCGTAGTTTTCATATGATTGTAGAGTATAGCGTTTATACCAGAACGGGAACCAAAACCATTCCGGTGGAAATTCAGATTCGAACCTTGGCCATGAATTTCTGGGCTACCATTGAGCATTCCCTTCAGTACAAGTATCGCCATAAGATTCCGGACCAGGTAACAGAGCGTTTGCATAGGGCTTCCGAGGCGATTATCAATTTGGATAATGTTATGGGAGAGGTTAGAGGAGAAATCCTGGATGCTCAAAACTCTTTCCGTGTGAAAGCAAATATTGTATCGGATATTTTAAATAACATTCAGAATATGTATGCGGTAGCAAACAAAAGGGAAGTGGAAAAAATTCAGGATGAATTTTATAAGGTTTATCTGGAGGATGACTGGGACAAACTGGAGCGTTATTCTAAGGAGTTAGATATTATCGCTGAGGGTTATCGTGCCCAGGGAATAGATGGAAATATTGAATCTTAAACAGGAGTTTCTATGCGTTTAGATAAATTACTGGCAAACCTTGGCTATGGAAGTCGATCTGATATTAAAAAGATGATAAAAAGCGGTCAGGTTATGGTGGATGGACAGGTATGTAAAAAGCCGGAATTTGCCCTTAAGGAAGAGGGAGACAGGATTTTAAATCAGGTTATATATGCAGGAAACTTGTTAAACTATAAAAAGTATTCCTATCTGATGATGAATAAGCCGGCAGGTGTAGTTTCAGCCTTAAGAGATTCAAAGGAAAAAACTGCTTATAGCCTGATTGATAACCCTGTAAAGGATTTAGGGATTGTGGGAAGGTTAGATAAGGATACGAGAGGACTTTTACTGTTCACCAATGATGGTAATTTAGCCCATAAACTTTTATCTCCCAGGAAGCATGTGGAAAAGGAGTATCTTTTCACCTGTAAAAATCCCTTGAATCAGGAAGACATTAGGGCCTATGAGGAGGGTGTGGTGATTAAAGACCATGCCAAGGGAGAAGTGGATTATAAGACAAAACCGGCTAAGCTTACTATTTTGGATGATTATACCGGAAGGCTTGTGATTACGGAAGGTAAATACCATCAGGTAAAAAGAATGTTGGCGGCCAGAGATAATCAGGTTTTAAGCCTTAAAAGGATTCGAATGGGAGGCCTATTTTTAGACGAAAGTTTAAAGGAGGGTGACTATCGGGAACTAAGTGACGAAGAACTTTTACTTCTACAACAATAATAAAAGACACATCTTCTTGCCTGTTTTGGTATGAAGGTGTGTTATTTCGTATCTAATCACAGGAAAAAGAAAGAAGGGGGACTTATGGTTGATTTAAAAAAACAAGAACGATTAAAGGAACTGATAGAAGAAAGTCATAGGATTGTCTTTTTTGGTGGAGCAGGAGTTTCTACGGAATCCGGAATCCCTGATTTTAGAAGTCCGGATGGACTTTATAACATGAAATACAAGTACCCACCAGAAGAAATTATTAGCCATAGTTTTTTTATGAGAAATCCGGAAGAATTCTTTCGCTTTTATTGGGACCGAATGATTTGTGATGAAGCAAAACCGAATAAAGCTCATTTGGCCTTGGCTAAACTAGAAGACGAAGGAAAACTTCTGGGGGTTGTCACTCAAAATATTGATGGTCTTCATCAGGATGCAGGTAGTAAAAAGGTTTATGAATTACATGGAACGGTAAGAAAAAATTACTGTATGAAATGTAATAAGATGTATCCCTTGTCTGCCTTGAAAAGAGAAGGAATTCCTTACTGTACCTGTAAAGGTATCATTAAACCAGATGTAGTTCTTTATGAGGAAGGATTAGATGACAATACGGTTACCGGAGCTATACAGGCCATTGCTTCTGCAGATTTGCTTATTATTGGTGGAACTTCATTAAATGTTTATCCTGCCGCAGGATTAATCCGGTATTTCCAGGGAAAGCACTTGGTGGTAATTAATAAAACCCCAACGGTTCAAGATAGTAACGCAGAACTAACAATCACAGATCCAATTGGAGAAGTTTTGGGAGGAATTGTCTTATGAGTAGTAAAAGAATCGGAATTGTAACAGGCGCTTCTTCCGGTATGGGAAGAGATTTTATTTTTGAAATTGTAAGATCCTATCCGGATTTGGATGAAATCTGGATGGTTGCCAGAAGAGAAGAGCGAATGAGGAAGGTAGCCAAAAGAATTCCAATGGCAGCAAGAATCTTTGCTATGGACTTGGCCAGTGGAGATTATTCTCTTTTAGAAGAGGAATTGAAAAAGGAAGCTCCCGAAGTAAAGATTTTGATTAACAGTTCCGGCTTTGGCCGTTATGGACTTTTTTTAGAAGACGATAGAAAGTCTCAAACCGATATGGTAAGAGTAAATTGTGAAGCTTTAACTGCCATTACACACATGGTTCTTCCTTATATGAAATCTCACGGAAGAATCATTAATATGGCATCCTCTGCTGCCTTTTTACCTCAGCCAAAATTCACGGTCTATGCTGCTACGAAAGCGTACGTATTAAGCTTTACCAGAGCTTTAAAAACAGAATTGGCAGACCGAAATTTAAAAATTACCGCAGTTTGTCCGGGACCGGTGGCTACGGAATTTTTTGGAAATGCAGAAGGCTCCAGTAAACTTTGGTATAAAGAGATGATTATGGCAAAAAGCAAGAAGGTTGTTAAATTAGCCTTTAAGGACTGTAGCAAAAACAAGGATCTTTCTGTTTATGGATGGTCCATTCGAGGCTTTTACGTTATTAGCAAGATTTTTCCTCACAGTCTTTTATTAAAGATTGTTGGTAAATTGAATTCAAAGGATCAAGTATGAAAAAAGAATTAAAAAAAGGATGCTATCAATATTTTAAAAAATTAAAACTTTATGATTTGATGATGATTGGAATCATTGGAGGTGTATTAGTAGCACTTTTAGTGGGAGGATATCTTTATTATCATACCATTAAAAATATTATTACCCCATTTTCCATGGTTCTGGTTCTCCCCTTATCCAGATATCTTGTGAATTTTATTCTTATTTTCAGATGTAAGAGTTTAGAACCAAAATTAAATGAAGAAGTGGATCTGATCTTAAAAGACCGGGAGGAGAAAATTTTAAAAGAACTGGCCTTTACCATAAAGGAAGGCATTTATTTGGTAGATGCTCTTTTTGCCATTGATGGCAATCTTTTGGTTTATATTTCTAAACCGGTTTCAGATTATGCCGGTGAAAAAGAATATATAAAAAAAATAATTGCCCAAAGCTATATGATTCGTAAATTGACTTTTGTAACCCAAGAGGAAGAGTTTTTAAAACGCCTAAAGGCAATTTTAAAATTAGAAGTTGAAGATCGTGACAAGGCTAAAAAAAGGCAGGCAGATCTTTATGAATATTTAAAAGGATATATTATCTAATGAGAAGTATAGAAGTTGGAAAAAATGAGGCAGATAAAAGGTTGGATAAACTTCTGGGTCAGATTTTATCTTTGGCTCCTAAATCATTTATTTATAAAATGCTTCGAAAAAAGAATATTAAATTAAATGGAAAAAAGGCTAAGGGAGACGAGAAGTTAAAAGAGAAGGACTTGGTTGAAATTTATTTGTCGGAAGAGACTTTTTTAAAATTTGCGGCTCCCCAATTTAAAAATTCAAAAATTCATGAAAAAGAGGATGAAGGCCTAAAAAAATTAGCTCAAAAAATCGACTTGAAAAAGCGTATTATTTACGAGGACAGGGATGTCATCTTTTTTAATAAACCGGAAAATCTTTTAAGCCAAAAGGCAGAGGCCAAAGATCTTTCTGCCAATGAACTTCTTTGCTATTACTTGAGAAAAAAAGGAGAGCTTACCCAGAAGGATCTTTTAACCTTTCATCCTTCCATAGTCAATCGCTTGGACCGAAATACCACGGGCCTTTTGGTTTATGGAAAGTCCCTGAAGGGATTACAGGAATACGGAGAGAAGTTTAAGAATCGGCAGATTGATAAATACTATCTTTGCTTGGCTGAGGGGGTGGTAGAAAAGGAAAGTACAATCTCCGGCTTTTTAAAAAAAGATCAAAGTCAAAATCAGGTAACAATGAAAGTTGAGGTAACCCCGGAAGAAAAAAAGAATTACGATTACGTTGAAACCAAGGTGATTTCTTTGGCAACGAATGGGGCAGAAAGTCTTTGTATGGCTAAATTAATTACCGGAAAGACCCATCAGATTCGTGCCGGTTTTGCAGGGATAGGACATCCACTACTGGGAGATCACAAGTATTGTAACGAGGAAAGCCTTAGAAAATCCCAGCAGGTCTTTCATCTTTCCTGCCAACTCCTACATTGCTATCAGGTGGTCGATCAAAAGAGGACAATTACAGCTCCGCCGCCGGAAAAATTTTATCAAGCCTGTAAAAAGGCAAATCTTTTAAAGGAAGAAATCGAATGGGAACATGGACAAGTAGAGGACTAAGGGGTTCTCTTTTAGAAGAACTTATTAATATGACAAATGAAAAATATCAATTAAGCAATTTAGCCTTGATTCAAAAAATTCCAACCCCAATTACACCGGTTCGTTTTGATTCAAAAAATAAACGAATCACGGATGCTTATTTTGATACCCAGTCTACCGTGGATTATATCGGCTTAGTTCAAGGAATCCCGGTTTGCTTTGATGCCAAGGAATGTAGTAAGGATACTTTTAGTCTTGCTAATATTCACGACCATCAGATGGCATTTATGGAAAAATTTGAAAAACAGCAGGGAATCGCCTTCTTTTTAGTTTGTTATATCCATATGGATCGGTATTTTTACATTCCTTATCGACATATGAAAAAATTCTATGATCGCTGCAAAGAAGGAGGAAGAAAGAGTTTCCGTTTTGAAGAAGTTGATCAGGTTTATGAGGTATTTAATACTAAGGGCTATCCGGTACACTACCTAGAAGCCTTGTCCAGAGATCTTTTAGCAAGAGATCAGCAGGAAAACAAGGGAAAAAATGATTGACAAAAGACTGTCCTGTGATATAATTCTAATACGTTATCACTTTATCACAATAAAGTAAAGGATTATTTGACCAAGACAGGATAAACAGCTACAATAGTACTGTTTCTTATAAAACAGGAGGAAAAAAGATGAATCAATTATTGCATACTCCAGAAGGAGTTCGTGATATCTACCAGGGAGAATGCCAAAAGCTTCTTCTTACCAAGGAAAAAATCCATAATGTATTTTCATCCTATGGTTATGAGGATATTAAGACGCCTACCTTTGAATTTTTTGATATTTATAGCAAGGAACGTGGAAGTGTTGCCTCGAAGAATATGTATAAATTCTTTGACAGAGAAGGTTATACCCTGGTGTTAAGACCGGATATGACTCCACCTATTGCAAGATGTGCGGCGAAGTACTATATGGAAGAGGAATTATCCCTGCGTTTTACTTATGATGCAGACACCTTTATTAATAACAATGAGCATCAAGGAAAATTAAAAGAGATGAACCAGATGGGGTGTGAATTAATTGGGGATGCTTCTTCCAATGCGGATGCTGAGATCCTAGCCATGGCAGTTGAATCTATGTTAAAAGCTGGTCTCACAGAGTTTATGGTAGAGGTTGGACATGCTGACTTCTTCCATGGTCTTGTGGAAGAGGCTGGATTAGATAATGAAGAAATCGATGAACTTAGAAAGTTGATCAACGGAAAGAATTTCTTTGGGGTAGAGCAGTTTTTAGACAGTCTTAAAATTGATTCTTCCATTAAGGACACCCTCCTAGCCCTTCCAAAATTATTTGGAAATAAGGATGTGCTTAGTAAGGCTAAGAGCATGACTCAAAATAGCCTTTCTCTTAAGGCTATTGAACGATTAGAAAAGGTATTAGATATCTTAAAGGATTATGGCTACGACAAGTATGTGACCATAGATTTGGGCTTGCTTGGTAATTATAATTACTACACTGGAATTGTATTTCATGGCTACACTTATGGGGTAGGTGATCCCATTCTTACAGGTGGTCGTTATGACAATCTTCTTGCTCAGTTTGGTAAGAAGGCTGCTGCCACTGGTTTTGCCATTGTGGTGGATTTTTTAATGGTTGCCCTGGATCGCCAAAAGATTAAAGTGTTACCAAAGTCTAAAAAGATTATTTTCTTATATGAAAAGACCAAATCCACCCAGGCTATTCAAATGGCGAGGGAACTTCGAAAGAAGGGTGATAGTCTTACCTTGATACGTAAAAGATCTTACCTTAGCCTGGAAGAATATGTAGCTCATGCTAAGGCAAGAGAGGTGGACTCTCTTCAGTATTTAAAGGAAGATGGAAGCATTGAAACATTAATATAAGATGTAAAACATCAGATTGGAGTAATTTTGAGATATTTAACATTTGCATTAGCAAAGGGTCGTCTTGCTAAAAAGTCTATGGAACTGTTTGAACAAATGGGTATCCATGTGGAAGAGATGCATGACCCTAAAACCAGAAAGTTGATTTTTACAGATGAAGAACACCATTTGAAATTTTTCCTTGCAAAGGCCTCAGATGTACCTACCTATGTAGAGTATGGAGCTGCTGACATTGGAGTAGTTGGAAAAGATACCATTTTAGAAGAGGGAAGAAATATTTATGAGGTAGTAGATTTGGGATTTGGTAAATGCAGAATGTGTGTCTGCGGTCCGGAATCTGCCAGAGAACTTTTAAACCATCATGAGATGATTCGTGTAGCCAGCAAGTATCCAAATATTGCAAAAGATTATTTTTATAACAAGAAGCACCAGACCGTAGAAATCATTAAGCTAAATGGCTCGGTGGAACTTGCACCTATTGTTAATTTATCTGAAGTAATTGTGGATATTGTAGAAACCGGTTCTACCCTTCGGGAGAATGGACTAACGGTTCTGGAGGAGGTTTGTCCTCTTTCTGCCAGAGTGGTGGTTAATCAGGTGAGCATGAAGATGGAAAATGAAAGGATTACCTCAATCATTCATGCACTTTCAGATCTTTGTAAAGACAACTAATCAAAGAAAGGATAAGAAGATGAGAATTGTAAAGTTAGATGAATCAGTAAAGAAAAATATTTTATCGGATCTTTTAAAGAGAAGTCCTAATAACTATAAAAAATATCAGGATACGGTAGATGAAATCGTTGAAAATGTACGTGCCAACGGAGATCAGGCTGTATTTGAGTATACTAAGAAGTTTGACAACAGCCTTCTTACCCCTGAGACTATTCGTGTCACAGAGGAAGAAATAAAAGAGGCTTATAAGGAAGTGGATGACAGGGTTATCGAGGTAATTCGTGCCTCTAAGAAGTCCATTACAAAGTTCCACGAAAAGCAGGTACAAAACAGTTGGTTTACTTCTGAGAAGAATGGAACGGTTCTTGGTCAGAAGGTAACAGCCTTAGAAAAGGTTGGTGTTTATGTACCGGGTGGAAAGGCTGCGTATCCTTCTTCCGTACTTATGAATGTCTTACCGGCTAAGGTTGCAGGAGTGGATAAGATTGTGATGACAACTCCATGTCGAGATGGAAAAGTAACTCCTACCACTTTAGTGGCTGCCAAGGAAGCAGGGGTTGATGAAATCTATAAGATTGGTGGAGCACAGGCGATTGCAGCTCTTGCCTTTGGTACCCAGTCAGTGCCTAAGGTAGATAAGATTGTGGGACCCGGTAACATTTTTGTAGCACTTGCAAAGAAGGCTGTATTTGGATTTGTAGCCATTGATTCGATTGCAGGACCTAGTGAAATCCTGGTTTTAGCAGATAAAACAGCAAATCCTCATTATCTTGCTGCAGACTTGCTTTCACAGGCAGAACATGATGAATTAGCATCTGCTATTTTCATTACAGATGATGAAACTTTAGCAAAACAGGTTTCTGATGAGGTGGATGGCTTCCTTCCAAAACTTTCAAGACGTGAAATCATTCAGAAATCCCTTGATAATTATGGTTATATTTTACTGGTAGACAATATGGAGGAAGGAATTGAAGTCGTAAATGAGATTGCTTCAGAGCACTTAGAAATCGTTACCGCAAATCCATTTGAAACCATGACAAAGGTACGAAATGCGGGAGCTATGTTCCTTGGACCATATTCTTCCGAGCCACTGGGCGATTATTATGCCGGCCCAAACCACGTGCTTCCTACCAATGGAACTGCTAAGTTCTTCTCGGCTCTTTCGGTAGATGATTTCATTAAGAAGTCTTCTATTATTTCTTACTCAAGAGAAGCGCTGGCAGAGGTTCATGAGATTATCGAAGACTTTGCTACTGCTGAGTCCTTAACAGCACATGCTAATTCTATTGCGGTACGTTTTGAGGATGAGAATTAATCGGGAGGATATATTATGGGAAGATGTGCAACAGTTAAAAGAGAGACAAAAGAAACCCAGATTTGCATTACCATTGATTTAGATGGTAGTGGTAAATATGAGGTGGATACAGGGATTGGTTTTTTCAACCACATGTTGGAAGGCTTTGCAAGACATGGACTTTTCGATTTAAGCGTTAAGGTGATTGGGGACTTAGAGGTGGATTGTCACCATACCATTGAAGACACGGGAATTGTCTTGGGAGAGGCTATTTTAAAGGCCTTGGGAGATAAGAAGGGAATTGTTCGTTACGGTTCTTGTATTCTTCCTATGGACGAGTCCTTGGTATTAAGTGCTGTTGATTTATCGGGCCGCCCTTACCTGGTGTATGATTGTAAGATTGACAGAGAGTCCATCAATGGCTTTGATTGTGAGATGGTTAAGGAATTCTTTTATGCAGTTTCTTATGGTGCCAGGATGAATCTCCATATCAAAAAGATATTTGGAGAGAATGCTCACCACATTATTGAGGCTTCTTTTAAAAGTTTTGCCAAGTCATTAGCTGCTGCCGTATCTAAGGACCCAAGAATCTTTGATGTTCTTTCTACGAAAGGGGTAATTTAATGGAAAAAATTGCAGATCGTAAAGGAATCTTAAAAGCTTCCTTTGATTTTAAAGACCTAAAGACCAATGAAGATGGTCTTATTCCTGCCATTGTTCAGGACGCTGAAAATGGAGATGTTTTAATGCTTGCTTATATGAATGAGGAATCTTTCTTAAAGACCTTGGATACCGGTTATATGACCTATTATTCAAGAAGTCGTAAGGAACTTTGGTTAAAAGGGGATACCTCTGGTCATTATCAGGAAGTTATGGAACTTTTTATTGATTGTGATAATGATACGATTCTAGCAAAAGTAAATCAAACAGGAGCTGCTTGTCATACGGGAAATCGTTCTTGTTTTTACCGTTGTCTTGCAAGGCCAACAAATAAATAAGACTGATATGATAGCTGTGTGGATACTTCCATACAGCTATTTTTTGCATGTTCCCAAAGGAGAAAAGTATTTTTAATTTCCCTTATTCATGTTATAATTGACTTTAACTAAGTCTGTGAAAGCAGACTAAAATCCTGTGGGCAAGACTTGCAAAGGAGTCTTTGCATGGAAGTGGAAAGGAGTCCTTTTTTTTGAAAAAATTAGCTTTACCAGAAGAGATTTTAATGGCGGTAGATAAACCGGCTAGATACATTGGTCAGGAAGTGAATTCCATTACCAAGAATAAGGAGGAGGTGGATATACGGTTTTGCATGTGCTTTCCGGATGTCTATGAGATTGGCATGTCGCATCTTGGAATCCAAATCCTCTATGATATGTTAAATCAATTTTCAGATGTATGGTGCGAAAGAACTTATTCCCCATGGGTAGATTTAGATTCTTTAATGAGAGAAAAAAAGATTCCTTTGTTTGCCTTAGAAAGTCAGGATCCAATCAAAGAGTTTGATTTTCTTGGAATCACCATTCAGTATGAGATGGCCTATACCAATATTTTGCAGGTATTAGATTTAAGCCAGATTCCAATTTTTTCTAAGGATCGTGGGGAAGAAGATCCGATTGTTATTGGTGGAGGTCCTTGTGTATATAATCCAGAGCCTTTGGCTCCTTTCTTTGACTTGTTTTACATTGGCGAGGGAGAAACTCAGTATCGACGCCTTTTAGATCTTTATAAAGAAAATAAAGCCCAAGGAAGAAGTAAACAAGACTTTCTAAAAAAGGCTTGTCAAATTCCTGGAATCTATGTGCCATCCTTTTATCAATGTGAGTATAAGGAAGATGGGACCTTAAAGGCCTTTTATCCTATCGTAGAAGAGGCACCAAAGAAAATCCGTAAGGAAATTCAGATGGAGTTAAATGAAACCTATTATCCTGAAAAACCATTGGTCCCTTATATCAAAGCGACTCAGGACCGTGTTATGTTGGAAATTCAGCGAGGTTGTATTAGAAATTGTCGTTTTTGTCAGGCGGGTCAGATTTATAAACCGGTACGTGAACGTAGTGTGGAATTTTTAAAAGATAAGGCCAGCAAGATGATTGCAAACACTGGATATGAGGAAATTTCTTTAATGTCCCTTTCCTCTAGTGATTATACTCATTTGAATGAATTGGTTAGCTATTTGATTGAGAATTATCACGAGAAAGGTGTGAATGTATCCTTGCCTTCCCTACGAATCGATGCATTTTCCTTAGATATTATGAGCAAGGTACAGGATATTCGAAAATCTTCCGTTACCTTTGCTGCGGAAGGAGGATCTCAAAAGATTCGTGATGTGATCAACAAGGGAATTAATGAAGAGGTGATTTTAAAGGGCTGTCACGATGCCTTTTTAGGTGGCTGGAATAAGGTGAAACTTTACTTTATGTTGGGACTTCCTATGGAAGAAGATGAAGATTGTAAGGATATTGCCCATCTTTCAGAAAAAATTTGCGAGTTATACTATGAATTAATTCCGAAGGAAAATCGTAAGGGACAAAAGGCTAGTGTTACTGCCTCAGCTTCCTTTTTTATTCCAAAGCCTTTTACTGCTTTGCAATGGGCAAGAATGTATCCGGCAGAGGAGTATTCTAGACGAGCTTACCTGGTAAATGATGAGGTAAAAAAAATGCTTAACCATAAATCGATTCGGTTTCAATGGCATTCTTCGGATGTATCGGTGCTTGAGGGACTTTTGGCTCGTGGGGACCGGAAAATTGCAGAGGTTATCTATAAAGCTTATAAAAAAGGTGCAATTTATGATGCATGGACAGAGTATTTCCATAACGAATATTGGATGGAGGCCCTAGAGGAGTGCGGTCTTAGTTTGGACTTTTACTGCTATAGGGAAAGAGAAACCGATGAGCTCTTCCCTTGGGACTTCATTGATCCTGGAGTACAAAAGTCATATTTGATTCGAGAGTGGAACCGGGCCAGAAAGGGGTTGGTTACCCCAAACTGTCGTCAGCTTTGTACGAATTGTGGTGCAAAAATATTTGGTGGAGGTGTCTGCTTTGAAAGTAAGAATTAAGTTTGAAAAATATGGTGCATTAAAATATATTGGACATCTGGATGTAATGAGATTTTTTCAAAAGGCCAATCGAAGGGCAAACCTTCCGGTAGCTATGTCTAAGGGCTATTCTCCTCACCAGTTATTAACCTTTTCAAATCCTCTGGGATTAGGTATGATTTCCGAAGGTGAGTATATGGATCTGGAACTTACAAAAGACATGGACTGTAAGGAAATTATAGATCGTCTTCAAGAGGTAATGGTAGAAGGAATGCATATTTTAGATGCCTGTCCCATCTTAGATGAAAAGCAGAATGCCATGGCCAGTATTCGGGCCTGTGATTACGAAATCTCCTTTGAAGAAAAGGTGTTTGAAGAAGAAACGCTGTTGGGATTTTTAAAACAGGAAGAAATTCTTGTGAAAAAAAAGACCAAAAAGGGTGAGACTAAGGTGAATATTCGTCCTATGATTTATGAGATGTATTTTACCAGAGGTAATTTTGAACCAGATGGATCAGAGGAAGAATTGTTATATTTAAAACTTGCCTCAGGTAGCGAGCAAAATCTTAAGGTGGACTTGCTACTGGAAACTTTATATGCATTTGCAGGAAAAGAGTGTAGACCATATTCTTACCACATTAAGCGAAAAGATTGCTTTGGTAAGGATCCCAATACCCAGGAACTGGTGAATTTGTTTGAATTAGCCTCCCGTATTAAGAAAAAGGAAGAAGAAAATTCATGATGGAATTAAAGCCGAATAGTTTTTATATTACAAAAGATGATTCTTATCTTATTAGTGCTGCTAGCAATGAAAGTGGACGGATTTTTGAGATTCATTATGATAAAGAGGAAGGGGAGCTTTCCTCAATTTATCTTGCTGTGGTAAAGGATGTGGTTCCTTATTTGAATGCGGCATTTGTAGAATATTTGCCAGGGAAGAAAGCGTATTTGGATTTTAAAAAGAAGGATGGCTTTTATTTGAAGCAAAATAAAAAGGGAGCTCTTTGTTGTGGGGATCTTCTTCTGGTTCAGATTACCAAAGAAGCTATAGGAAAGAAGGATCCGGTGGCATCCGCAAATCTTCAATTTGCTGGAAATGCCTTGATTTTAAATTGCGGGTGTCCTTATGTGGCAATTTCTTCAAAAATCACTTCAGAAAAAGACAGGAGTCATCTTACGAACCTATTACAGGATCATGTAAAGGAAGAATATGGATTTATTTGTCGATCAAGAGCGGTAGATTATTCGGATGAGGAAATCCTAGCGGAAAAGGAAGGATTAGTAAAGGCTTTTACTGATGTAGTTTGTCGAGCTAAAAAAAACAAACACCCTTCCCTGATCCAACAAACCCCTCCTCCTACGTTTGATTTATTATCTCGTGATGTAATAAAAAAAATACAGACGGATTCTGTAGAAGTCAAAAAAAAATTAGAGGTCTTTTTAGAAAAACGAGGGTTGAAAAAAGAAATCGAATATTTAAATCACCATGAAAGAGATTTAAAAGAGACCATACTAGAAGCCAGTAAGGAAGCTTTGCAGCCTAAGGTATTACTAAAATCCGGGGCTTATTTAGTCATTGAAAGCATGGAAGCATTTCATGGGGTAGATGTGAATTCCGGTCATCTTATAACAAAAAAACAGGGAAAAAATGCTTTTTATAAGGTGAATTTAGAGGCAGCAAAAGAACTTGTTTTTCAAATGCAATTAAGAGGTCTATCCGGTATGATTTTGGTGGACTTTATTAATATGGCAAAGGAAGAAGATCAGATGGCCTTATTTAATCAGATTCAGGAGTGGATTAAAGCGGACTTTACAAAGACCAGCTTAGTGGATATTACCGCCTTGGGGCTTTATGAATTTACTAGAAGAAAATCCAGACAGGGGCTGGAAAAAGAGTTTATGGACTATTGTAGTCAGAAAGGTATTTATGAAAAAAAATAATTTATTTCATACCATTGGTTTAGGATGTTTGATTACCTGTTTTAGCCTTGCTTTAGGGAATTCATCCTTTGCCATGGATTTAAACTTCAACGATGAATATATCCGTTCTTATAGTGGACAACTAAGTGAAAAAGTGGTGAGTCAAAAGGATAACTTAAGCCTGGAAAGAATTTGTCCTCTTATGTTACAGGCTTCCAGTTCCTATGCAGTTTATGTAAATATGGACTATGTATCTTCGGTTAAAAATCAAGAGGAAACAGGTAGTTGTTGGGCATTTTCTTCTTTATCGGTCCTGGAAAGTTATCAATTAAAGCATTTGGGACAAAGCCCGGATTACTCTGAATCTCATTTGATCTATTCTTGTTCTTATCAAGGGAATAATCCATTTGGTTTTAATTTTGGCAGTGGTGGAAACTATGATATGGTCTTAGCTTATCTTACCAGGTCTAAGGATCACCTGGGAGGACCGGCTTTAGAGTCGGATGATTCTTTTCAGGCAGCCTTAAATACCAGTAAAACAGATGTAGTCACTAGAAGTTATAGTAAAACGGCAGGAATACCGATTACCAATGACCTTTTAACCAGGTCTGTTACCCTGCCAGATCTTACAACTTATAGTAGTGCCAATGTTACCTTAAGAACGAATAAAATCAAACAACTTATTATAGATAATGGAGCCGTGGCTATTGGAATTCATGGAAATACAAAGTCTCTTTTCTATAATTCCAGTGAAGGTATGAATTATTATTTGCCATATAACTATTATCTTGCCGATTCCAGCGCCTATGGGGCGGATCATGGAGTAACGATTGTTGGCTGGAATGATAATTATGCTGCTTCTAATTTTCAAAGTTTTTCAGGAACACCTGGCAGAAATGGAGCGTTTTTAGTAAAGAACAGCTGGGGTAGTGAGTGGGGACAAAATGGATATTTTTGGATGTCCTATGAGTCCTATTTTGTTTTAGCTACCTCGATTAGCCAGGTAGAAGCAAGAAGTCAATATGCAAAAGAATATGAATACGATACCTTTGGTAAATGCTTCAGTACCGGATTTACCGATGGAAGTAATTATAACCCAAGTGCAGTATATGGAAATCATTTTACAAAGGATGCTTCTAGTATAGAGGTTTTGGAGGCACTTTCTACCTATGCTGTGGTAAGTGATACCTATTATCGTTTCTTTGTTTGTCAAAGTACTAATTTTGAAAATGCCAAGGAACTAACGATAACAAATCTTGGGCAAAAGACTTCTTTGGGTTACCTTGTTTCAGACCCGGGTTATTATACGGCAAAATTATCTAGTCCAATTTATCTTTCTGGAAATGACTTTTATGTATATGTTCTTGCCTATAAATCCGGTGGAGGACCTATTATACCATTTGAGGCTAAGATTACAGGATATAGTGATAATATGGTTGCTTCCTATGGGGAGTCCTTTGCAGCGACGAATTTGTCTAGTTTATACAGTGGAGAACTTTCGAATTTTTATAAAAAATTGAATTTCCAAACGGGATATGCCAATGTATGTTTGAAGGCATTTACCAATTATGTCTATCAAAGCACTGGAAAGGTTAAGAACATTAAGGAAACAAAGGTAACTACGAATTCTTATAAGATTACCTGGAAGAAGGTGAAAAATGCCACCGGATATCGAATTTATCGTTTAAAAAACAAGAATTATACGTTGATAAAAACGGTAAGTAAAAATTATTATCAGGTAAAGGGGAAAAAGGCGGGACAAAAAAACACTTATAAAATTCTTCCTGTTTTTACATTGCCAGATGGATCAAAAGCCTATGGACAATGGAGTGGAAAAGTGAAACTTTCCACAAAGCCTAAAAAGATTTCAAAGTTAAAGTGCGTCAGTTCTTCAGGAAAAAAAGCCACGATATCTTATCAAAAGGTAAAGGCGGCCACCGGCTATAAAATTTATTATTCCAAGAAGAAAAATTCAGGGTATTCCTGCTTAAAAACCATTACAAAAAATACCAAAAACAAGGTAAGTATTAGATTTAAAAAGACGGGAACTTACTATGTCTATGTAAGGACTTATATAAAAACAAATGATCAAAAACTCATTGGGAAAAAGTCTAATATTATAAAAATAAAAGCCTCATAAAATGTCCAATTTTTTCTATCCTAATTGCACAAGAAATTAAGGTTTGAAAACCTTCAATTTTAAGAAATATGTAGAAAAAATACACAAGATGGATTACAGTGTTGACTTTATGTTATCTATAAAATATACTTTTTAAGTGTTCGAATCTAACAGGTCAATTGGAAAAGTAAATTCCAGTTCCAGTAGGTCTTGACTGGAACTTACCATTGCAAAAACAGTGGCAGAAGTAACTCTTCCAAACCTTTCCCCAACCGGTTGAACA
>AUXO018613300.1_pt1 | contig 47827 bp, 60 predicted proteins | sample 768731 | NCBI WGS metagenome assembly AUXO01 (sample SAMN02715735, study PRJNA202380) | gut metagenome | biome: sheep rumen | host: Ovis aries | place: New Zealand: Palmerston North | reverse complement strand
AAGTTGTGTTAAACTTTATGACTGATTGGTATATTCAGCATATGCAACATTTAAATCAATTGGCATATCAATAGAAAATATTTTATTTGTATTTATATAATTATTATTAATTACAATATTAGAGTAAGATTCAGTTTTTAATTTATTTAAATTGAATCTCTTTTTCATGATAAATATATATGTGAACCAATCTAAGTATTCCTGGAGATGTCTCGTTGACACACCTCTAAATTTACTTAACCATGTTTCTAGTTGAGAATGCACACCATTTATTTCTGCAATATTTATTTGTCCATTGCTGTGAAATCCTGATGGTACAGCTTGTAATTTCAGATTGTGATCTGAACAAAATTTTTGATATGCACTTGCACTATCAGCATTTATTGATTTACCATTCTTAAGTTTAACACCCAAACTAACTTCTAGCATTTCTGTAGTACATCTTCCAAGGCCAGTAATTTGTAATAATAAATTATCATTTTCATCAATACTAGAAACTACACATATCTTATGATGACTTATCCCACTATACGGCGAAGATGTAGATGTTCTCTTTTTTGAGAATCTAGGCATATTTTTTTGCTTTGTCCCTTTTAAATTTATAGAAAAATATTTTTCATCTGATTGTATTTCGCCTGATAACATTATATTATCAATAAATGTTTTAAGAGCAAATAATACTTTATGTCTCATTCTAAAAGATGTTAATAATGATATATTATTTTCTTCTGCAATTCTTCTTAAACTAAATCCATTAAGTAAATTATCAATTACATTTTTCCATACATCAAATGAAAGTTTACTATGATGAATTACTGTATTAGTTGTTTCTGAAATAGTATTTCTACATCCAGAACAAATGTATTTTTGAACTCCATTTTTTGTTTTCCCATTTTTATGAAATATACAACCACATTTTTCACAATATAATATTTCTTTTCTATGAGAAGAAATTATCTTTGAATTAGAATTTTTCTCACAACATAAATTAGATAAATTTTCTAATAAATAATTTTTAAATTCAATGATAGACACAGGATCCAAATCTTTAATTAATTCTTCTATATTCATACTACATAAAAATACCCTTAATCAGCTAGTCCAATCAGTATATATTATCGCCAAATAAAAATATAGGAAGACTAGCTGATTAAAGGTATCTCTCCTTTCCTAATTTTTATTTGGCTATATTAATTATAACACACAATTTCAATTATCAGTCATAAAGTTTAACACAACTTTTATAAAAATAAAATGGAAGTAATTATTTTACTTCCATTGAATTTACTTTTTTAGTTAATCTTGATTTTTCTCTATCAACTTTGTTTTTATGTACTAAACCTTTTACTTTAGCATTGTCTAAAGATTTGATAGCTAATTTTAAACTTTTTTCAGCATTTTCTTTATTACCTACTGCTACGGCTTTATCAGTATTTCTGATAGCGTTTTTAACAGTAGACTTAAGTTGTTGATGTGCTAAAGTTACTTTGTTTATTTGTTTAATTTTCTTCTTTGCATTTTTAACGTTTGCCATGATAAATTCATCTCCTCCCAAAACTACTTATAATTTTATCAAAAAAATTATAAAAAAGCAAATATTTTCTGCTATTTTTGTGAAAAATATTATTGGTGATGATTATGAATCATGAAATTGACTTAAAAAAGTATGATATTAGGAGTGATTTGGTACTTGATAGTATTGAAAATAATAGGTCTAATATTAAGAGTGATATATATGAAAAAGATGGTATTAAGGTAACTAAAGTTGATGTTGATAGGGATAATAGTTCTTTATTAAATAAAAAGGAAGGTAAATATGTTACAATTGAATTTGATGATGTAACTGATAGTGGTAATAGGGATAGGGTTAAAGATATTTTTACTAGTGAATTAAAGGGTATGATTGATAGTTTGAAATTAAAGAAAGATTATACGGTTTTAGTAATTGGACTTGGTAACGAGAAGAGTACTCCGGATAGTTTAGGGCCTAAAGTTATTCAAAATACTTTGATTACGAGATATTTATATGTAATTGGAGAAAATGTTAGTGATGGTATTAGAAGTGTATCAGGTATTAGCCCAGGGGTTATGGCTGATACGGGTATTGAAACTGTGGATATTATTTCTTCGATAGTAGAAAGAATTAAACCGGATATTGTGATAGCTGTAGATGCTTTAGCGGCTTCTTCGATAACTAGAATTAATAAAAGTATACAGATTACTGACACTGGTATTCATCCTGGTAGTGGAGTAGGTAATATGAGAAAAGAAATAAGTTTTGATACTTTGGGTATTCCGGTTATTGGGATAGGTGTTCCAACAGTAGTTAGTTCTTCTATTATTGTATATGATACAATTGATTTTTTATTCAAACATATTTCTTATATTAAGGATAATCAGAATAAGAATAAACTTATTTATAGTAGAAATAATTATTATGATAAGATTAAAGACAAGGATTTGAGTAATAAAGAGAGAGGAGAACTAGCAGGACTACTTGGTACTTTAAGTGAAGAAGAAGAAAGAGGACTTATTAATGAGGTATTAGATTCTTTATCTTATAATTTTATTGTTACTCCGAAAGAAATTGATTTTATAGTAGATAAACTTGCAATAGTAATATCTTCTGGTATTAATAATTCTTTACATAAACTAGTGTAAAATAACTATCTTTTTCTTTATTTTTATTTTCCTATATTATATAATTATTATAGGAGATAGGAGTGTGAGATTATGAGATGTGTTGGTACAACAAGTAGAGGTATTAGAACAGGTGTTATTAAAAATGGTGATAACTTAGAAGAAATTGTTGTAGACTCTGTACTTAGAGCTAGTAAAGAAGAAAATTTCGAGATAAGAGATAGGGATATTATTGCTATTACTGAGGCTGTTGTTAGTATTAGTTATGGAAATTATGTCACAGTAGATGATATTGCTAATGACATTAGAAATAAGTATCCTGATGGACAGTTAGGGCTTATATTTCCAATATTAAGTAGAAATAGATTTTCAATGATTCTTAAGGGTATTGCAAGAGGTTGTAAGAAGATATATATGATGCTTTCTTATCCTTCAGATGAGGTTGGTAATCATTTATTTAGTGAAGAATTACTTTTTGAACATGATATTAATCCTTATAGCGACTGTTTTGGTATTGATACTTATGATAAGTATTTTAGAAAGTATAAACACCAGTTTACAGGAGTTAATTATGTTGATGTTTATTCGGATATTTGTAAAAAAGAGGGTTGTGAAATAGAATTTATCTTTTCTAATAATCCGAAAGATATTTTTAAATATACCAAGAATGTTCTTGCTTGTGATATTCATACAAGAGAAAGAACAAAAAAATTATTAAAAGATGCTGATATTATATTAGGCCTTGATGATATTATGAAGGAAAGTATTAGTGGTAGTGGATATAATCCTAAATATGGTCTTTTGGGTTCAAATAAGAGTACTGATGAAAAACTTAAATTATTTCCAAAAGAAGGAGATAAACTTGTACATGATATTCAAAAGAGAATGTTTGAAGAAACTGGTAAACATGTAGAGGTTATGGTATATGGAGATGGTGCTTTTAAAGATCCAGTAGGTAAGATATGGGAACTTGCTGATCCAGTGGTATCACCATTTTATACTGAAGGACTAGAGGGTACTCCGAATGAAATTAAACTTAAATATATATCGGATAATGATTTAGATAATTTAAGAGGAGAAGAACTTAATAAGGCTATGAAAGAAGAGATTAAAAAGAAAGATAGTAATTTAGTTGGTCAAAATAAGAGTCTTGGAACAACCCCTAGAAGAATTACTGATTTAGTAGGATCACTTTGTGATTTGACGAGTGGTTCTGGTGATAAGGGTACTCCGGTTGTATATGTACAGGGATACTTTGATAATTATGCAGATGAATAAGGAAAGGATGATAATATGAGAATTGCAATTAATGGTTTTGGAAGAATAGGAAGATTAGTATATAGAATAATGGAGGAAGATAGTTTTTTTGATGTGGTAGCTATTAATGATTTATCTAGTAGTGAAGAACTTGCTTATTTACTTAAATATGATACTAATTTTAGAAGATATGATAAAGAAGTTTCTTTTGATGAAGAAGGTATTATTGTTGATGGTAAGAAGACAAAAGTATTTAAGGAAACGGAACCAGAAAATTTACCTTGGAAAGAACTTGGTATTGATTTAGTATTTGAGTGTACGGGTAGATTTACTAAAGTGGAAGATGCTTATAAGCATATTAAGGCTGGTGCTAAGAAAGTACTTGTTAGTGCCCCTTGTAAGGGAGATGCTAAAACAATAGTATATAATGTTAATGAAGACATATTAGATGGTAGTGAAGAAGTTATATCAGCAGCTTCTTGTACAACAAATTGTTTAGCCCCAGTACTTAAAGTTATTAATGATACTTTTGGTATTGAGAGAGGTTTTATGACTACTGTTCATGCTTATACTAATGATCAAGTAACTTTAGATGTTACACATAAGAAGGGTATTAATGAGAGAAGGGGTAGAGCTTGTGCGATGAATATTGTTCCTACTAGTACAGGAGCTGCTAGTGCAATTGGTAAAGTAATACCTAGTTTGGATGGTAAGTTATCAGGAGGTGCTCTTAGAGTACCGGTATCAGATGGGTCTCTTGTTGATTTGACTTTGGAACTTACAGAAAAAGTAACAGTGGATGAATTAAATAGTGCTTTTATGAATAATGTTAATGAGACTTTGGAAGTAACTACTGATCCAATTGTATCATCTGATATAATTGGTAGTAGATGTGGTTCTCTAGTGGATTTATCACTTACTAAGGTAGTGGAAGCAGATGGAAAACAACTAGTTAAAGTAATTGCTTGGTATGATAATGAAATGGGATATTCTGCTCAAATGGTTAGAACTGCTAAGTGTGTTTTGAAGGGATAATTTGCTTTATTCCTTTTTTTGTGGTATTATATATAGCCGAGGCGATATTATGGTTATGTATAGAGTAATAACTGATGAAGAATTTAAGAAGATTGCAAATGGTGATAAATTAATCGGCAAACCTGATTATGATAAAATTCATTTCTTTAAATATGGACAGCATGCTAGAATGTTTTTGCCATATTATGGACAAATGATTTTAGAGTGTGACATTCCTGATTATTTGATTGAGGAAATGGATTATGTAAATTTTTATCCATATATATTTTTTGCTGTGGGAGTTCCTATTCCTGAATATATAATAAAAAAGAATGATTTTGATTATGCTTTTGTTAAAAATATTAATCCTGATATTGGCTATAATGATGGCAAACTATATGGACGTTTTTTGCGTAATATGTATAAAAAATGGAAAAAGGATAATAAAGATTTTCATAATGATAAAAATGGATTTTACGATTATGTTGTTAAATTTCTTAGTGATAGGGATTTAGATAGTACTATTTGTGTGGATAATAAGAAGAAACTTATTAGAAAAAAATAAGTTTTTAAGTAAATGGGGGGTTATTTTATGATATTATTTAGAGTCATTAATAAAGATGAATATGATGAATTATTTAAGGGTATTCCAAGAAGTGTAACGACAAGCAGGTATAGTAATCCTTCAAAAAACTATAATTCTTTTAATTATTGTGATGGTATTAATTATATGCATTTCTTTAAATTTGCAGAACATGCAAGAAAATATATGTATAAATTTGGTAATAGAATAATAATGTGTGATATACCAGAAGATATTATTGATCAGTTTGGATATGGCTCTTATCCATATTATGATAATGAAAATATTTCAATACCAGTTCCTGAATATGTGATTAAAAGAGATGATTTTGATACTGATTATATAGTAAAAGATAGACCTAAGAAGATTGAATGTATTCAGTATATAAATGGTGTTAATGCATTTACAATATACAATCAAATATTAGAGAAAATTTATAATGATTTTAATGAAAAACATGAAATATTTGATAGACAATTATATGTTAGAGATGCTGTTAATTATTTATTAAGTATTGATATTGATTTTCTTCTTTATTGGTATTCTAGTAGGGGCAATAAAAAAGATTTAAAAGTATTACAAAGAAATAGATAATAAAAATGTTAAAATCTATTTCTTTTTTTGACTTTTTTTTTGATGTTAAAAATTGCCTTGACAACAAGCCTATTCTAAGATAAAATTAAATTGTATAGTTTAAATTAATTAATTGTAATAATTTTTTCTATAAATAAAATTTGAATGGAGGTGCTTTAAATGGGCAATACAATGTTCTCCATTTTGTTATTTGTTCTTGGATTGATTATTGGATTTGCAGTTGTTTATGTTGTTAACTTTTTGAAAAAGAAAAGTGATGATAAAAAAGCTGATTCAATAATAGATAAAGCTAAAAAAGATGCTGATAAGATTAAGAGGGATTCTATTCTTGAAGCAAAAGAGGAAATTCATAAATTAAAACTTGATGCTGATAAAGAAGTAAAAGAGAAGAAAAATGAAGTAAAAGAAGCGGAAGATAGACTTTTACAAAGGGAAAATAATATTGATAGAAGGGATTTAGCTCTTCAAAATAGAGAAAAGTCATTGGAAGATAGGGAAAATTCTCTTTTAGAAAAGCAAGAAAAGATTCAAGAAATTAAAGAAGAAATGGAAGAAATAAAAAAGCAAGAACTTGAAGAACTTGAGAAGATTAGTAAGTACAGCAAAGAAGATGCTAGAAAAGCTGTTATGAAGATGGTTGAAGAAAAAATGTCTAAGGAAATAGCAGCATATATTAAAGAGGCCGAAGCTGATGCTAAACTTGAGGTACAAGAAAAATCTAAAGAATTACTAGTGGGAGCAATGCAAAAATATGCTGCGGATATTACTAGTGAGCAAACGGTATCTGTTATTACTTTACCTAATGATGAAATGAAAGGTAGATTAATAGGAAGAGAAGGAAGAAATATTAGAACAATAGAGTCTGTTACTGGTGTTGATTTAATTATTGATGATACTCCAGAAGCTATTGTCATATCTAGTTTTGATCCTTTAAGAAGGGAAATGGCTAGACTTACTTTAGAGACTTTAATTAAAGATGGAAGAATACATCCAGCGAGAATTGAAGAATTATATGCTAAGACGCAAGCTGATGTTAAAGAAACAATTAAAGAGTTTGGTAAGAATGCTTTATATGAACTTGGATTATCGAAGATGGATCCTGAACTTGTAGAGATTGTAGGTAAACTACATTTTAGAAGCAGTTATGGACAGAATGCTTTAGATCATTCAATGGAAGTTGCTAATTTAGCAGGTCTTATTGCTTCAGAATTAGGAGAAAATGTTAATCTGGCTAAAAGGGCAGGACTACTTCATGATATTGGCAAGGCTATTGATTTTGAAATGGAAGGTAGTCATGTTAAAATTGGTATGGATTTAGCTAAAAAGTATAATGAAGATCCAATTGTTATTAATGCTATTGCATCGCATCATGGGGATGCGGAACCTACTAGTATTATTGCATCTATAGTTGCTATAGCTGATACGGTATCGGCATCACGACCTGGTGCTAGAAATGATTCTTCTGAGAATTATGTTCAAAGACTTGAACAACTTGAAGAAATCGGTAATGCTATGGATGGTGTTGATAAGGCGTATGCTGTACAAGCTGGTCGTGAACTTAGAGTTATGGTTAAACCTGAGGAAGTTGATGATTTGACTGCTCATCAAATAGCTAGAGAGATTAAGGAAAAGATTGAAAGTGAACTTAAGTATCCTGGTACTATAAAAGTTACAGTTATTAGAGAAACAAGAGCACAAGAAGAAGCTAAGTAGTTTCTCTTTTTTCTTGTATTTATGTTTACTTTTGTTATTAAAAATGATATACTTTATAAGTAAGGAAGTATTATTATGAATGGTTTTAAAAGAGAAATAAGATGTGTTAAAGATGATGATTTTAATCATATGAGAAATGTTGAATATTCATGCGGTTGTAGATTTGATATAGATGAAAATAGTATATATAGTGTTAATTCTCTTAATTATTTTGGTGAAGATATTAAAGAATACTATGTTATTTGTCCATATTGTGGACATATTAATAAAGTAGATGAAAAAATATTACCGGATAATGTTAAAATGATGGCTGATTTGAAAAGTATTCATGAACCTTTTTTATATGAAAAGAATAATTTAAGATCGGAACTTATTTTTTTAGATAGAGTAAGTAAACCATATATTTTAAAAAGAACTAGGTAATAAATTGACAGGAGGTTTATATGGGACTATTTAATAAGATAAAGAATGTTTTTAAGGGAAAAGAAGAAGTAGTAAAATATGATGAAGGTCTTGTTAAGACTAGAAAAGAATTTACTACTGAGATTAGTAATTTATCTAAGAGGTATAAAAATATTGATGATGATTATTTTGAAGAGTTAGAAAATATTCTTATTATGGCAGATATTGGTGTTAATACTGTTATGAAGTTTGTTGATAAGCTTAAGAAAAGAGTTAAGGAAGAAAAGATAACGGATTCTAATGCGTTAAAAGAAATAATTGTTGATGAACTTCTTATTATGTATGTTGAAGGCAATACCTTTAGTAGTAAGATTAATTATAGTGAAGAGGGTCCTACGGTAATATTATTTATTGGTGTAAATGGTGTTGGCAAAACTACTAGTATTGGTAAGATTGCTAAAAGACTTAAGGATTCTGGTAAAAAGGTTATTATGGTAGCTGCGGATACTTTTAGAGCAGGTGCTATAGAGCAACTTGAAGATTGGGGAATGAAAGTTGACGTACCTGTTGTCACTACTAATAGCAAAGATCCTAGTGCCGCTGTTTATGATGGAGTAGATACTGCAATTAAAGGTGAATATGATGTGGTACTTATAGATACTGCTGGTAGATTACAAAATAAAGTTAATTTGATGAATGAACTTGGTAAAATTAATAATGTTATTAAGAAATTAGTACCTTGTGCCCCTCATGATACTTTATTGGTAGTGGATGCTACTACTGGGCAAAATGGTATATCACAAGCAAAAGCTTTTAATGAAGTAACAGATATTACTGGGATAGTACTTACTAAATTAGATGGTACTGCCAAAGGGGGAATAGTACTTGCTATTAAAGAAGAAACAGGAATACCGGTTAAATATGTAGGACTTGGTGAAGGAGTAGAGGACTTAGAACCATTTGATATTGAAAAATATATATATGGTATATTTAAAGATTTATAGAAAGGGATTGATAATAGTGAAAAAAAAGAAGGAAGTTAAGTATAAGTTATTCGATACTAAGAAGTTTAGAAAGACGGAATTTATTATTGCATTAGTAATTGGTATTATATTTTTAGTAATGCTTGGATTTGCTGTATGCAATAAGGTTTTTATTCCTGTTACTTTGGTTTCGTTTTCAATGCTTTTATTTAGTATCTGCTACTACTATATTGAAGATAAGAATAAAAATATTCTTGTATATTTTTTATTTGGAGTAGGGGTTATTATTATAGTTATTGAAGTTATTTATACTTTGGTGAATATTTTATGATGGAAGAAAGAGACTATTTAATTATTCTATATGATTTTTATTCGGGTCTTTTAACGGATAAACAAAGAGAATATTTTGAAGATTATTATTTTAATAATTTATCACTAGGAGAGATTAGTGAAAATACTCTTCTTAGTAGAAATGCTATTCATAAAAATATTAAGAATGTTTGTGATAGATTATATTTTTATGAAGAAAAGTTAGGATTATATAAAAAGAGAGAAGAATTATATAATGTTATTAGTAATTTAAATGATGATATTAAAGAAAAAATAGAAAAGATATATTAGGGTGATATCATGACTAAAAAAGATAGTGAAAAAAAATATGTAATGAAGTATGATTATAAAAAAAGAACTAGTGGTGGTATTATTGATGCCTTGTTTTTTGGAGCTATTATAATTATTATTGCTACTTTTATTTTTCTTTTTTTGATGGGAGGAATATAAAATGGATTCGATACTAGATAGATTTGCAGATAATTTAACAGAAGTAGAATATATAACTAATCCGGCGATAGCTAGAGATGATGAAATTAAGAAATTGATATTAGTACTTCTTACTCCAGAAAAGAGTGCGGTACTTGTTGGTAAACCTGGTATAGGTAAAACGGCGATTGTGGAAGGACTAGCGTACAGAATGCAGAGGAATGAAGTACCTGATGCTTTAAAGGGTTATACAATATATAGGGTTAATACGACAGCTTTAATTAATTCTAATGGAGAAGAAAATAGGGTATTAAAATTAGTAGAAGAATTAAAAACAAGAGAAAAAGTTATTTTATTTATAGATGAAATACATACTTTAATTGGCACTGATGCACAAGGCGCATTAGATCTTGCTAACATGTTTAAAGAAGGATTAAGTAGAGGTTCTATTAAAATGATAGGGGCTACGACTACATATGAGTATGAAAGATATATTATGAGGGATAAGGCTTTTCTTAGAAGATTTGAAAAGGTAGATGTTGAAGAGCCTACGGAAGAGATGACAGTAGAGATTCTTCTTAGAACCCTTCCTAAATTAGAAAAAACGACGGGAGTAATACTACCTTATACAGATTTTATTAAAGAAAAGATTATGAAATTTATTGTTAATATGACTACTGAGTTTAAAAGGGTATATGAAATATCTTCGAGTTATCCAGATATTGCTTTAGTAATACTTAGACAATGTTTTTCTAATGCAATATATGAAAATAGACAAACAATTAATTTTAAAAATATATATGATGCTATTAGGACTACTAAAGCAGTATATCCTGATGTTATAGTTAAAGAACTAGTTAGTTTTAAAGAAATATTTAAAGATGAACTTAGGATAGAGAATACGATTCTTGACTAAGAAATAATGAAAGTGTGAAAGGTACTGGTTATTAATTTATAGTGTTATAAATTTTAGGATAATAGCACAATAAAATGCGGAAATGATGCACAGATGGGATAAATAGTAATTCTGTTTATCTTTTTCATTTACTTCATTTAAATTATTTGGTATAATTAAGAAGAAATATGGAGGAGATGTAGATGGAAGTTAAATATAGAAATCCTAAGATTTATTTACTTAGTGGAAAGGCTAGACATGGTAAGGATACTGCTGCAGGATTTTTGAAGAAGTTTTATGAAGATGATGGTAAGAAAGTTATTTTTTCAAGAGCTGGTAAATATATTAAATTTTATGCTATGGAGATGACTGATTGGGATGGCACAGAGGAGACTAAACCTAGAGAACTATTACAGAAACTTGGTACGGATGTTATTAGAGAGAAACTTGATAAGGCGGAAATGTTTATACAAAGACAATTAGATGATATAGAGATATATTCTTATTTTTATGATGCTATTATTGTACCGGATATTAGACTTCCTAGAGAAATAGAAAGTGTTAAAGAAAGATTTGATAATGTAGTTGTTATTAAGATAAATAGAATCAATTTTGAAACAGAACTTACTGACTCTCAGCAGAAACATAAAACGGAAACTGCTATGGATAATTTTAATGATTATGATTATGTTGTTACTAATGATACTTTAGAGCAATATGAAAAAGATATTTATGATATATATAAGAAGGAGGAAAATTTATGAAGAAATTAACGGGTAATGAAATTATTAGAATGTATTTGGATTTCTTTTGTGAAAGAGGTCATACGGAGGTAGAATCCGCTAGTTTAATACCAGTTAATGATCCAACAGTATTATGGATTAATGCTGGTGTTACTCCTTTAAAGAAATATTTTGATGGTAGTGTTGTTCCTTCTAATAGAAGACTTACTAGTTGTCAAAAGTGTATTAGAACGGGTGATATTGAATCGGTTGGTAAGACTGCTAGACATCATACTTTCTTTCAGATGTTAGGTAATTTTAGTATTGGCGATTATTTTAGAAATGAAGCTATTACTTGGGCGTATGAACTACTTACTAGTCCTAAATATTTTGATATGGATAAGAATAAATTATATGTTACTGTATATACAAATGATGATGATACTTATAATTTATGGGTTAAACTTGGTATTGATCCTAGTCATATTATTAGATTAGATGGTAATTTCTGGGAAATTGGACCTGGACCATCGGGACCTGATACAGAGATATTCTTTGATAGAGGAGAAAAATATGATCCTGAAGGTAAAGGCATTAGTATGCTTCAAAATGAAGAGGAAAATGATAGATATATAGAGATATGGAATAATGTGCTTAGTCAGTATAATGCTACAGAAGGACTACCTAGAAATGAATATCCAGAACTTCCTAGTAAGAATATTGATACGGGTATGGGGGTTGAAAGAATGGCTTGTATTATGCAAGAGACAGAGACTAATTATGAGACGGATTTATTTATGCCAATAATTAGAAGTATTGAAGAACTTAGCGACATACCATATACGGGCCAAATGGAATTTAAAGTAATTGCAGATCATATACGTAGTCTTACTTTTGCTATTTCTGATGGGGCTATATTTGAGAATGTTGGTAGAGGTTATGTTCTTAGAAGACTTCTTCGTAGAGCTGAAAGAATGGGAAGAAAACTTGGTATTAATAGAGATTTTTTATCTGATTTAGTAACTGTGGTAGTAGATTCTTATAAAGAAACTTATCCTGAATTAGTAGGTAATGAAAAAAGAATTAAAGAACTTATAGAGAAAGAAGAATTATTATTTCAAAAGACCCTTCTTTCTGGTGAAAAGAGATTAGAAGAACTATTTAATAGTGATAATAAAGTAATTAGTGGGAAAGATGCTTTTAAATTATATGATACTTATGGTTATCCGATAGAACTTACTATGGAAGCTGCTGAAGAAAAGGGCTTTACTGTTGATTTAGATGAGTTTAAAGCTTATATGAATGCGCAAAAAGAACTTGCTAGAAGTAGTAGAAAAGAAGAGGCTAGTATGAATCTTCAGAATGATTTACTTATTAATTATAAGAAAGAAAGTACTTTTGTTGGATATGAAAAACTTGGACTTGAAACAGAAGTTATGGATATTATGAAAGATAATCAGTTTGTGGATACTTGTAGTGATGATTGTTATATTTTCTTAAAAGAAAATCCATTTTATGCGGAAAGTGGTGGACAAGTATCTGACTCTGGTTATTTAAAGAATGATAATTGTAAATTAGAAGTATTAGATGTTATTAAGGCTCCTAATGGACAACATATGCTTTATGTTAAAGTTCTTAATGGTACTGTTAATAAAGGAGATAAGATACTTACTCATGTATCTAAAGATAAGAGAGTAGCTATTATGAAGAATCATTCTTCAGTTCATTTACTTCAAAAGAGTTTACAAGAACTTCTTGGTAATAATGTTCATCAAGCTGGTTCTAAAGTAGATGAAAATGAACTTAGATTTGATTTTAATTATCATGGTAGATTATCTGATGAACTTATTGTTAAGGTAGAAGACTTAGTTAATGGTAGAATTAAGGCTGGATATGATACTATAATAGAATATATGGGAATAGAAGAGGCTAAAAAGAAAGGTGCTATGGCATTATTCTCTGATAAATATGGTGATGTTGTTAGAGTAGTTACGATGGGTGATTCTATTGAATTATGTGCTGGTACGCATGTTAATAATACTAAAGAGATTGGTAAATTTGCTATTGCTAGTATAGAGAATAAGGGTGCTGATACTTTTAGAGTAACTGCTGCTAGTGATAAGAATATTGGTAATGTATTAGGTAAAGAAATATCTAGACAAAATGATATGATGATAAAATTATTAGATAAAGCCAAAAGAATTGTTACTGAAGCTAAGAAATTAGATATTGATTTAGTATTTGATTTTGATATTAAGAAAGATACTCCTACTAGTTATAGAGATATTGTTAATAATAAGAATGAACTTGATAGTCTTGGTATAGCTATTAAAAACTTAGAGAAAGAATTTACTGAGAAGAGAAATAAGAAGGCTGTCAGTGATTTATCTAGTTTTATGAAGATTATGGAAGATATTAATGGTATTAAGACAATTATTAGTATTACTAATGGTTATGATATTAATACTTTAAAACAAATTGTATCACATTTAAGTAATCAAATAGAGAATAATTTAATTGTTCTTGCTAATATAAATGAAGATAAGAGTGTTAACTTTATTGCTAAAAGTAATTCTGAAAAGGTTGATTGTTCTTCGATTATTAAGAGTTTAGCTAGCACTACTAATGGTAATGGAGGAGGCTCTAAGGTGTTTGGCCAAGGAGGAGGAACTGATTCAACGAACATTGGTAAAGCTCTTAAGAGTATTAAAGAAGAACTTAAGAATATGTAAGATAAAAGAGTGATTTGAATAAAAATCACTCTTTTTGAAAATATTATTAATTACCTGGAAAAAATATTATATAGAAAAAATAAAAATGTACTAGTAAAATTTTATTAAATATGTTAGTATAGGTATTACACTTAAAGGTAGGTTGATGATGAATGAAACAAAATAATTGGTATGATTATCCTCAAAAAATATATTTTTGGGATAAAGATGTAGATTATGCAATGTTTGTAGATGAAAATGGCATTAATAGTAATATTAATAATGTATTTAAAAGAATGATTAATAATGAGTCAATAAATGAAGATGATCGTTATTTTACTATAACTGGATGTATATTTACTAAAAATAATTTTAAGAAAATAAATGAAGGAATTTGCAAGTTAAAAAATAAATATTGGGAAGATGGAATGTACTTTGATAGCAAAAATAGAAAAGAAAAATATGTATGTTTTCATTCAAGGGATATTCGTAGGCACGATGGTGCATTTAACGATAAATTAATTAAGTATAATGAATTTATTAATGATTTGACAAAATTATTAGAGAAAATAGATTGCAAGGTAATATCGGTAAGTATTGATTTGTGGCAATATTTAAAAATGGGTTATTTGAGTGATGTATATGAGGTAGCATTTGATTTGTTATTGGAAAGATATATGTATGTAATTGATAATAATAAAAATGGTATTGTAATGCTTGAGGCAAGAGGAAAGAAGGAGGATAAAAAATTACTTAAACATATTTGTGAGGTTATATTTAATAATGAAAGAAGTGGTATGATTTCGAATAAATTGAAATTAAAAATTGCAGGAGTGTTTTTTAATCCCAAGTGGGATAAAGAATATAGTGCGACATTTATGGGAATTGAAATTGCTGATTTATTTAGTTATCCTATTCATCAGTTTGTAAAATACAAAAAGAAAAATCCTGCTTTTGATGTTTTAGAATCAAAAATAGAAGGATTTCCTAATTATTTGAATAAAGGAATAATTATATATCCTAAGAAAAAATAAAAAACGGCATTGCCGTTTTTTACCATACGCTATACAACGTACCCCAAAGAGTTAAACTCCTTACAACATAATAATATCATTAAAAATATTATTTGTCAAATATATTATATCCATTTTTTATGATTATATGTATATATAAAATATGTAAAGTATTATCTTTTTTCTATTACAAATAGTATTATTTGTTATATAATATAGGTAGAGGTGGATTATGAAATTAGAAAAAATATTAGAAGGAATTGAATATGAATTAGTAAAAGGAAATATTGATATAGAAGTTAATAATATTTATTATGATTCTAGGAAAGTAGAAAAGGAAAGTTTATTTTACTGTATGAAGGGTACTACTGTTGATGGTCATGATTATATAGATAGTGCTATTGAAAAAGGTGCTAGTGTAATAGTAATATCTAAAGATGTTAATATAAATAGTGATGTTACTGTTATTAAAATAAAGGATACAAGAAGAATGTTATCAAAAATATCAATTAATTTCTTTGGTAATCCAATAAAAGAATTAACTAGTATAGCTATTACTGGTACTAAGGGTAAGACAACGACGACATGGATGATTAAGAATATTCTTGAAGAAGATAATAAAAAAGTTGGAGTTATTGGTACGATGGGTGTATTCTTTGGGGATAAGCATTATAGTACGGTTAATACGACTCCTGAGAGTTATGAGATTCAAAAATATTTAAGAGAAATGGTTGATAATGGTGTTAAATACTTAGTTATGGAAGTATCTAGTCAAGCTTTAAAAGTAGGTAGAGTAGATGGCCTAGTATTTGATTATGGAGTGTTTACTAATTTAACACAAGATCATATTGGAGAGAATGAACATCCTAATATGGAAGATTATATCTACTGTAAGAGTTTATTATTTAGACAGTGCAGACATGGTATATTTAATATAGATGATATTCATTATAATGATATGATTAAAAATAGTACATGTGATATTTATACTTATGGTAAAAGTAGTGATGCTAACTTAGTTATTAGTAAAATGAGTTTACTTAGAGATAAGAATTTTATTGGTATTGAACTTAATACTGATGGGTTAATAAAGGATAGTTTCTTAGTTAATACACCGGGAGAATTTTCAGCATATAATAGTGCTTGTGCTATTATTACTACTCATTTACTTGGATGTAATACTGATAGTATGAAGAAAGCTTTAAAGAAAGTAGCTGTTAAAGGTAGAGTTGAAATAGTACCTGGTTTTGAAAACTTTAGTGTTATTATTGATTATGCGCATAATGGTGTATCAATGGATAATATTCTTAGTACAATGAGAGAATATCATCCGAAGAGAATTGTTAGTTTGTTTGGATGTGGTGGTAATAGGAGTAAAGATAGAAGATATGATATGGGAGAGGTATCTGGTAATCTTGCTGATTTTACGATTGTTACTGAAGATAATTCAAGATTTGAAGATGTAGAAGATATTATGAACGATATTGAAATTGGACTTAAGAAAACTAATGGTAAATATATTAAAATAGGAGATAGAAAAGAAGCTATTAAGTATGCTCTTGATAATGCTCTAGAAGGGGATATTATATTATTATTAGGAAAAGGACATGAAACTTATCAAGAGAAGAATGGGGAAAGATACCATTATGATGAAAGAGAAATTATTAAAGAATTATTAGAAAAGTAATTTACATTTATGGTAAATAATGTTAATATAAATAAAAGAAAAGGAGGGTATTATGATACCATTTAAGAAAGCAAATATATTATTACCTAAAAAGGGTACTGATATGACAAAGTGGTCTGTTGTTGCATGTGACCAATATACTAGTGAACCTGAATATTGGAAGGAAGTTGAAGAAATAGTAGGAGAAGAACCTTCAACTCTTAGAATTACGCTTCCAGAAATATATTTAGAGGAAAGTGATGTAGAGGAAAGAATATCTAAGATTAATAATACAATGAAAGAATACTTAGATAATGATTTATTTGATGAGTATAAAGACTCTATGATTTATTTAGAGAGAAAACAAAGTGATGGTAGAGTAAGAGAGGGTCTTATTGGTATGGTAGACTTAGAAGATTACTCTTATGAAAAAGGCTCTCAAACTTTAATTAGAGCTACGGAAAAGACTGTAATTGAAAGAATTCCACCTAGACTTAAAGTAAGGGAAAATGCATTATTAGAACTTCCTCATATTATGATTTTAATTGATGATGAAAAGAAAGAAATTATAGAAAGTTTAAAGAATAAAGTAACAGAAGAAGATAAAGTATATGACTTTGATTTAATGGAAAATGGTGGACATATTAGAGGTTATAAACTTAGTAATGAAGTTATGAATGAAGTAGAAGAAGGATTAGAAAGATTAGCAGATAAAACTTCTTTTGAAGAAAGATATGATGTAACTGGTAAGGGAGTACTTCTATTTGCTATGGGTGATGGTAATCATTCACTAGCTACGGCGAAAGCTAATTATGAGAATTTAAAGAAGATATTACCAGAGGAAGAATATTTAAATCATCCTTCTAGATATGCTCTAGTAGAACTTGTTAATTTACATAGTGATGCTTTAGAGTTTGAACCAATACATAGAGTTATCTTTGATACTGTTGTTAATAATTTAATAGAAGAATTATATAAATACTATGATATTAATGAAGATGGTAATGGAGAATATTTTGAACTTGTTACTAAAGATATGGATAAGAAACTATATATTAGTAATCCTAAATCTAATATTTCAGTAGGTTCTATTCAAATATTCTTAGATGAATATTTAAAAGATCATAAAGGTAAGATAGATTATATTCATGGAGATGAAACAACAAGAGGTATGGGAAGAGAAGAAGGTAATGTTGGCATTCTATTTAATGTTATGAAAAAAGAAGAATTATTTAAAACAGTAATACTAGATGGTGCTTTACCTAGAAAAACTTTCTCTATGGGACACTCTTATGATAAGAGATTCTATTTAGAAGCTAGAAAGATTAAATAATAAAATTCAAGGTTAATACCTTGTTTTTTTAATTTTATTAGATAAAAAGATGAAATCGATATAAAGCTTTATTTCATAGTGCTTTCTTTAGATTATGTAAAAATATCTTGGTAATAATCTTACCAAGATATTTACTTATATGTTCCTATTTAGTATAATGAATTTAAGGAATATTTGATATGGGTGAGACCAATCTTTTTAGGGGGTTACTCTTAGAAAGTGAGGTGATAGTTATGTTTAAGAAAGATATACTTATATTTTCACTTATCATAATTATTTTGCTTCAACTTGTTGTACAACTAGTAAAATAAAAGTGGCCACCTAAAATCAGCAAAGTTTTAGGTGGCAAACCAATTAATTTTGGCCCACTCAACTGAGAATCAAGTGTTCCTTTTTTATTATATGAAGTTCCCTTCATCTGTATACATAATAACATATTTCAATGTAATAATCAACTATTTTGAGTTTAATTTCAATAGAAGATACTTCTACTAATGAATATTGGAGGATTAACTTGTTAATCCGGGAAGCGGAGCGGTTAAAAATAGAAAAAAATAATGAAATAATATTTACTAAAAGCATATAATATGGTAATATATTAATGGCTTTTCAAAAAATATACACAAATATTGATTTAATTATTCTAGTGCCTATATGGTGGATATTAAAGAAGAGATATTTGGAAGCAAAACGAAAGGAGAAATGATTATTATGACAGTAGTATCTAAAAGCTATTTGTTAGAAGCAGGTGCACATTTTGGTCATCAGACTAAAAGATGGAATCCTAAAATGAAAGAGTATATTTTTAACTCTAGAGATGATATTTATATCATTGACTTACAAAAGACAGTTGAAAAGATGGAGGAAGCATACGTAGTACTTAATAAAATTGCTAGTGAAGGTGGAAAAGTACTTTATGTTGGTACTAAGAAACAAGCACAAGAAGTATGTAAAGAGGAAGCTGAAAGAAGTAATATGTACTATATGACTGAAAGATGGTTAGGTGGTACTCTTACTAACTTTAGAACTATTAGAAGAAGAGTTAATCGTCTTGAAGAAATTGAAAAAATGGAAAAAGATGGTACTTTTGAGAAACTTCCTAAGAAAGAAGTAGTAGGACTTAAGAAAGAATACGAAAAATTAAATAAGAATTTATGTGGTATTAGAGAAATGACTAAGTTACCTCAAGCTATTATTATTGTTGATTCTACTAAAGAATATAATGCAATAAGAGAAGCTAGAAAACTTGGTATTCCTGTATTTGGTGTGATTGACACTAACTGTGATCCAGATGATGTTGATTATGTACTTCCTGCGAATGATGATGCTGTAAGAAGTATTAAAGTAGTACTAGGTGCTTTAACTAATGCTATTATTGAAGCTAATGGTGGTACAATTGTTGATTATGTAAGTGAAGATGACAAGAAAGTATCTAAAGATAAATCTTTTACTAAAAAAGAAAAGAAAGAAGTAAAAGAAACTGTTAAAGAAGAAGAGCCAGTTAAAGAAGAAATCAAAGAAGAAAAGCCAATAGAACTTGATTTAAATATTTTAACTGTTGCTGAACTTAGAGACCTTGCTAAGAAGAAAGAAGTTAAGGGTTATTCTAAGATGAAAAAAGAAGAATTAATTGAAAGTTTGAAATAAGGAGGAAAACTTATGATTACTGCGAATATGGTAAAAGAGCTTAGAGAACAAACAGGAGCAGGTATGCTTGATTGTAAGAAGGCTCTTACGGAAACTAATGGAAATATGGAAGAAGCTATTACTTGGCTTAGAGAAAAGGGTATAAGTAAAGCTCAAAAAAAGCAAAGCAGAATTGCTGCGGAAGGACTTGGCTTTGCTAAAGTAGATGGTAACAAGGCTGTTATTGTTGAAGTTAATTCTGAAACTGACTTTGTTGCTAAGAATCCAGAATTTACTTCTTTAGTTGAAACTATTGCTAATGCTATTATAAATAGTGATGTTAGTACTATGGAAGAGGCTATGAAATTAGAAGTAGAAGGTAAGACTATTGAAGATATGATAGTAGATAAAACTGCTACTATAGGAGAAAAGTTATCTTTTAGAAGATTTGAATTAGTTACTAAGAATGATTCTCAAGTTTTTGGAACTTACTCTCATATGGGTGGTAAGATTGTTACTCTAGCAGTACTAGAGGGCACTGACACAGAAGTAGCTAAAGATGTTGCTATGCAAATTGCTGCGATGAGACCATTGTATTTGGATAGGGAATCTGTTCCTAGTGAAAGAGTAGAGAAAGAAAGAGCAATTCTTACAGAACAAGCTGAGAATGAAGGACTTGCTGCTGATAAACTTCCTATGATTGTTAATGGAAGAATGGGTAAGTTCTATGAAGAAGTATGCTTACTTGATCAAGGATTTGTTAAAGAAAATAAGATGAAAGTATCTAAATATGTTGAGAGTAAGGGTATGAAAGTATTATCTTTTGTAAGATATGAAGTTGGCGAAGGTATGGAAAAGAGAGAAGAAAACTTTGCTGACGAAGTTGCTAAACAAATTAATGGATAATAAAAAAGATTCTAGTTAAAAACTAGTTTCTTTTTTTTATTCTTTGTGATAGAATTAATTTAGGATAGGAGTTTATATCTTACCAAATATTTAGGAAAGGAGGAAGAATTATGTACGATTATTATACTACAACTAATTATAGTAGTAATTATACGATGCCTACTAGTTCTATAGTAATTGGATTAGCAGTAGGTATTCTTGTTATTGTTAGTTTATGGATAATATTTAAGAAGGCTGGTAGACCAGGATGGGCTTCAATTGTACCTATTTATAATATTATTGTTCTTATTCAAATAGTAGGGTTACCTCTTTGGTATTTAGTTTTACTTATTATACCTTTTGCTAATATTTATGCTATATTTAAAATATATATAGAACTAGCTCATAAGTTTGGCAAATCAACTGGATTTGGTGTACTTAGTGTATTCTTTAGTGAAATTTGTTTACCAATTCTTGCTTTTGATAAGAATGCTACTTATAAGGGATAAAAAAAGAAGGAATCATTTGATTCCTTTTAATTATTCTACTTTCTTTCCACAGTTTTCACAGAAACTAGCACCTGGTTTTAGTTTTTGACCACAACCTAAGCAAAATCTTTCTGGTTCTGATGTAGAAGTAGTGGTATTTTTTTTGTCATCGATTGGTCCATTAGGAGATACTACTATTGAACTATCATATTTAGCTTCTTTTGAGAAACCAAGTACAGCCGCTAGAATACCTGGGAAGAATATTCCAAGTACTCCATAAGTAGTAGGATCTTTTTTAAATCTCTTTCCTAAGTTATAGAAGATAAAGAAATTTACTGCTCTTGCTGCTAGTAATGTAATTGTTCCTAATCCACTTATTCCTAATAAACTAACGATTGTTCCTGATATTGCTATTAGGAAATACCACCAGTTTAGCCCAGCTATTTCTACTAATACGTAAGTATTATAGAATGGTACGATAGCGGCCCATCCTGGTTTTCCAGCTTTTTTGAATAGTTTTACTTCACCAATTATGATTACTACTAATGCTGCTATGGCTATAAGAAAGACTATTAGTGCAAATATTAGTAAGCCTCCGGTTAGATTATTAATAAAATCTGCATTTTTTTCGAACACATTGTTAAGTATTTGATCTTCACTCATTTTTTTATACTCCTTTCTATTTAATAATATATCAAATTTATATGTTTTTGACAAGATATTATGATATTTTTTATTATTTATACATAATTTTTAATAGGTGAAAATATGTTTAGTAAGGGAATACATAAAAGAATTAGAATAGTATTATTAGTTATTATATTTATATTTATTGTTATTATTGGAAGGGTTTTTTATATTGAGGTTATTAGTTATAAAAAACTTAATACTTTAGCTAATGGGGTATGGAGTAGAAATCTTCCAATAGAGGCTGATAGAGGTAAAATATACACTGTTGATGGAGAAGTAGTCGCAGGTAATCTTACGACGACTAGTTTGGTATTTATTCCTAATCAGATTAAAAATAAAGAATTAGTAGCGGATAAGATTAGTGAGATATTAAATGTAGATAAGAGTAAGATTGAAGAACATTTATATAAGAGGTCAATGATGGAAAGAGTTCATCCAGAAGGTAGAAGGTTATCTTATGAGATAGCAGATAAAATAGAATCTCTTGATTTTGATGGGGTGTATCTACTTAAAGAATCAAAAAGATATTATCCTCATGATGAAATGTTATCTCATGTACTTGGATATGTTGGTATTGATAATCAGGGACTTAGCGGGTTGGAACTTAAGTATGATGATTATTTGACTGGGGAATATGGTTCTATTCAATATTTTTCTGATGCTAAGGGTAATACTCTTGATAGGAGTTCTGTATATATAGAACCAGAAGATGGTCTTGATATTTATTTAACGGTTAATTATGAGATTCAATCAGCAATCGAGAGGGAACTTAATAATGTAGTTTTAAAATACAATCCAGAAGGGGCTTGGGCTATTGTAATGGATCCGAATACGGGAGAAATTCTTGGGATGAGTTCGAGACCAACTTTTAATCCGAATAGTTATCAGGATTATAGTACGGAGACGATTAATAGAAATATGGCGATATGGGCTAGTTATGAACCTGGAAGTACTTTTAAGATTCTTACTCTTAGTGCAGCGGTTAATGAGGGCAAGGTTGATTTATTTAAAGATACTTTTTATGATGGGGGTTCTGTTAATGTTGATGGTGCTAGGATTAAGTGTTGGAAGGCAGGAGGTCATGGTAGTCAGACTTTTTTGGAAGTAGTTCAAAATTCTTGTAATCCAGGATTTGTTGAGCTTGGTAGAAGACTTGGGGTTAATACTTTGTTTGATTATATTGATAAGTTTGGTTATGGTAAGAAGACGGGTATTGATTTAAATGGAGAGGCTACGGGTATATTATTTCCTTTATCGAAAGTGGGACCAGTTGAACTTGCTACGACATCTTTTGGGCAGGGAGTTAGTGTTACGGCTTTACAGCAAGTAGTTGCAGTTAGTGCTGCTATTAATGGTGGTACTTTGTATAAGCCTTATATTGTTAAGAGAATAGTGGAACATGAGACTGGTCAAATTATTGAGGAAGTTAAACCGGTAGTAGTAAGAGATAGAATAATAAACTCGGATACTAGTGAGAAGGTTAGAATGACTTTGGAATCAGTAGTATCTTTGGGTACTGGTAGAAATGCTTATATTGATGGTTATAGGGTAGGAGGAAAGACGGGTACAGCGCAAAAGGTAAGTAATGGCGTTTATATGAGGGGTAATTATATTGTTTCTTTTATGGGATTTTTACCGGCGAATAATCCTAAAGCTGTAGTATATCTTGCTATTGATAATCCTAAGGGTATTACGCAGTATGGTGGTACTGTTAGTGCTCCTGTTGTAAGAAATATTATGGAAGATGTTATTACTGCCCTTAATATTGAAAAGCAAGAAGGTGGTACGGAAAAAGAGTATCAGTGGTATGATAAGAAGTATTATGATGTACCTAATGTTGTTGGTATGAGTAAGAAAGAAGCTACTGGCTGTTTAAAAAATTTTACAGTAGAGTATTCTGGTAGTGGAGATAATGTTATTAGTCAGTCGCCGGAAGAAAATACGAGGATACCTGAAGGGGCTTCAGTTAGATTATATTTAGGGTAGTTTACAGTTATTGTGTAAAGTGTATAGAAAAGGGACTTTTTTATTAAAAGAACTTGTGTTATAATTAATATAGAAATGGAGTTGAGCATATGTTAACGCTTACGAAATCTTTACTTGCATTAATGCTTGGATTTATGGGGGCTACTTTGTTTGGACTTGTTGCTATTCCTTTTTTAAGAAAATTAAAGGCGGGACAGAGAATTAATATTTATGTAGAAGCACATAAGGGTAAGGCTGGTACTCCTACAATGGGAGGGATTATCTTTATTATTCCTACTCTTGTTATAATGTTATTTTTACTTATTACTGGTAAGATAGAGTATTCGGTTAATTTGATTATTGTGTTATTTGTTTTTATATCATATGCTTTAATTGGATTTTTAGATGATTTTATTAGTTTAAAGAGGAAGACTAATAAGGGACTTACGCAGTTTCAGAAGTTGTTTTTACAGCTTATAGTAGCGGTTGTCTTTTATATACTATTTAGAGAATTTACTGATGGGGACTCTTATCTTAGAATATCAGTATTACATATTGATTGGAATTTGGGTTGGTTTTATGGTGTATTTATATTATTCTTATTAGTGGGATCATCTAATGCTGTTAATTTAACGGATGGTTTAGATGGCTTAGCAGGAGGACTTTCAGCTATATCGTTTTTAGCTTTTGCTCTTATTGCCATGGGTAGTTGGTGGATAGAAGGAAACTCTGATATTGGTATTTTTTGCTTTGTACTTGTTGGCTCTATTATAGGTTTTCTTGTATATAATAGTAATCCTGCGAAGGTATTTATGGGGGATACTGGTAGTTTAACACTTGGCGCTACGATGGCTACGATTGCTATTCTTACATCACATGAATTGTCTTTGGTATTGATTGGTGGAGTATTTGTTATAGAAACTTTAACAGTTATGATACAGATTAGTTCAGTTGTGCTATTTCATAAGAAGGTATTTTTAATGACTCCGATTCATCATCATTTTGAAAGGCTTGGTTGGAGTGAAAGGGATATTGTTAAATTATTTTGGATAGTTGGTTTTGTACTTAGTATGTTTGCTTTAATATATGGTGTATGGTTATAAGAGAGAATTTTTATTCTTTCTTTTTTATTTCCGCCTTTGGCGGGACAAAGAAATGTTATTTCTTTGGTAATACCTTTAATAGGAGATTCTTGTATATAGAAAAAATATAGTCTATATGACTATATTTTATGTTTGTTTTGATATATTAAATAGTACTCCCATACTTATTAAACTTATTAGAAGACTACTTCCTCCATATGATAAAAAGGGAAGTGTTACTCCGGTTACAGGGATTAGTCCTGTTACAACCATGAGGTTTAATAGGGTTTGAAAGGCTAAGCCAAAGGTGATGCCAAAAGATAGATATTTACCGAATTTATCTTCACAGTTCATAGCTATTTTAAATCCTGAGGTTATTATAATGATAAAGAGTGTTGATACGATTAATACGCCCATAAAACCGAATTCTTCACTAATTATTGAGAAAATGAAGTCAGTTTGTGGTTCAGGGAGATAAAAGTGTTTTTGAATGGAATTACCGAGTCCTAGTCCTAAGAGCCCTCCTGGGCCTATGGCATACAGACTTTGGATTATTTGAAAACCGCTTCCTAGTGGGTCAGACCAAGGATTTAAAAATGATATGATTCTTTGCATACGATAGGGAGCTATTATTATTAGAACTACAACTCCGATTAATCCTAATACTCCTACTTTGATAAAAAAATTCATTTTTACTCCACTTACAAAGAGGAGGACAATTATGGTCATGACTATTACTACTCCTGTTCCAAAATCTGGTTCTAACATTATTAAGCCAAAGACGAGAAGGAGGACTCCTAGTATGGGAAAGACGCCTTTTTTTATATCTTTTAGATTTTTTTCATTATTTGATAAATATTTTGATGCAAAGATGATTAAACCTAGTTTAGTAAATTCTGACGGCTGGATACCAAAGCCTCCTAATCCAAACCAACTTCGACTTCCATTTCTTACAGTTCCTATTCCTGGTATTAAGACTAATGCTAGCATAGCAAGACATATACCAAAAATAATGTTAGATAATTTTTTATAGTTTTGATATGGATATTTACTTACGATATACATAATGATATATCCTAGTATTAGAAAGATACCTTGACTTTTTAGATATTTAAAGGGATCATTAAATTTATATTCAGCCCACACATAGGAAGAAGAATATATCATTAGGGCACCAAATAGGCTTATTAGTACTACTGCTAGTAAGAGTAATTTTCCTTCTTTTTTCACTTTTATCACCTAATTAATTTTATTCTTAAAGAATAATTATTAGTAATAAAAAAAGGAAATATGTTATTTCCTTTCAAAAAATGATATTACTTTGGCAGTTTTATATACTATTTTATGGCTATTATTTATAGCTATTCTTTTACAGTAGGCTTTACCACCAATTGTAAGAGAAGCAATTAAAGCTGTTATTAATAGTCCTGTATAAAAGATATTTATATTAAGTAGTTTTGATAGAGTAGTTGATATTGCTACTCCGGCAGAACCAGATATAATACCACAGATATCTCCGATAACATCATTACAAAATGATGATACTTTATCGGCATTTTTTTTGAAGTTTACGGCTTTTTTTGCTCCTTTTATTTTTTTGGAGTTCATGGCATGTAATGGCTCTTCATTAGAGGCAGTTACTGCTACTCCAACCATATCAAATACTATTCCTAGGATGATAAAGAATAATAGTATTATTACTCCTATTACAATATGTACTTTTGGCATTAGCATCTGTGATAGGGAAGAGAATAGTAGTGATATAAAGAAAGCTAATATTGTTACGATTATTACCCAGTTATTTTTATTTTTTTTCTTTTTCATATTTTTCCTTTCAAAAAAAGCCCTCCCGGGCTTTGATTTATAAAAATGGCAATTCATACAGTTAACTTTATGTCTTAGGTCAAGTAGGTTTTCCCTATCTTCTACATCCCGTTACCAGGTTTGTGGTTTCCCTTTAAAGAAGATAATATATTGTCACCAGATATATGACTTGATTACCACTTAGTACATACTGTAATCCTATATGAATGTCACTCTAGGAGATTTCCTCAAGCAATTTCTTACTATTAGTTCTTTTTTGCAATTATGGTTTCATAATGCAATATTATATATATCTAGCTAGGAAATATATAACTGATCATTAATTCCCCATATTCACTCAAGACAAGCTACGCTACTCGTAAGTTTCCCCACATAGTAGGTTTAATCCTAGTTCGTATTATTTTATAACACAAAGATAGGTCTCAATGGTTATTGGAAGCATTATCATATGCCGTTATGAGTGTCCAATATCCTACCTTCCAGCATCCACCCTAAGTTGGGCACAAAAAGCAGACACAAGAAGTTTCACAGGTATGCTCTTTAGTGACTTTTTAGTTCCACCTTCATAGTAAGCTTAATTGACTAGAATAATGTGCCATCACATGTGCTTAATAATACCATAAATTTGCTAAAATGTCAAATTTGGAGATGGTATTTGGTATATTATATTCTTTTTATTTAAAATAATTCTTTTATTTATTTTCTATTAGTTAGTGCTCTAATTTTCAGTCGCACGATTTTTTCGTACAACTCACTTTGTTCCTTAGTTAAGTCTTTTTTTTTATTACTTAATCTTTTTGGGTATAGTTTTATCAGTTAATATATTAATAATTATAGTGTTAGATATTAAATGTTAATATTTTTAACGCAATTTTTTGATATGTTAAAAAAAGACAAAAAAATTAACATATTTATTGCAGGTAATTATTCATGTTATTTAAATGGGATTGATGAAAAAGTATTTGTATTTGATTTTCTAATCTTTTACTACCCAATTTGGCTAATCACATTTTAAATGGTTTGGCCTTGGGACTAGGAACTGATTCTATTAATCTAAATATTCCTTCTGTATCTAAAGTATCTGTTTCCCTTAATTTACCATCTTGTGCCTTCATTTTCAACTTTCGACAATTTGTCGGAAGTTCACTTCCTTCTTCTTTAATTAATCTTCTTTTAAGTGTTGTCCAATAATCACTTGCATCTTTAGTTTCTGCTAAGGCACTAATAACGTCCACTACACTAAAGTAATAATCTTCTTTTTCACTATCCCATATACTTCTAATGGTTTTCCTTCAAATAGATTGGTAATTGTTTGTAATTTGCTATCCATTTATTATCACCTTTCCTAAAATTTTGTTATAACACTTTCCTTAAGGTTAATTATTAAACATTACCATTATAACATTTAATCTGAATATGACAACTTAAATACTTATAATTATAATAATATTTTTATAAAATTATTAAATAATATGATATACTTGATATAGATGGATACAAATAGGATGTTGATAATTGTACTTTTTATGTTATATATTTAGATTTTTAAATAAAAAAGAAAAAAGTCATTGACTTTAACCTTAAGGTTAATGATATATTTGCTTTGAAGGAGAAATTTGTATGATAAAAATAGGTGATTTTGCTAAGATATTTGATGTTACTACGAAAACAATAAGACACTATGAGAAATTGGGGTTACTAGTGCCTGCTCTAGTGGATATTTATAGTGGTTATAGATATTTTGATGAAGAAAATATTAAAAGAATGAAAGAAATATTAACTTTAAAAAAATTAGGGTTTTCTTTAGATGAAATTAAATATTTTAGTGAAGAAAAAATTAGATCTAAAATTGAAGATTATGAAAATGAAATATCTGATATAAATAATAAAATATTATCATTACAAGAATTATCCTTCAATGAAAGGAAGGTGCTTGATATGGCATTTATTAATGATAAAGAAGCTGTTGGGAAATGGAGACTTATTGGTGTAGCAGAAACTATGGAAGATGCACAAAAAGAAAACTATATTGAAGATGAATATAGTATAAAGGATTTATATTTATTACCTAATGGTAAAAAATATTGGGTTATTTCATGGACGAAAGGTATTGTAAATATTGGCAATAGTGAGAATACTTATGTAATTATTGGTAATAAGATGTATATTACTATTAATGATATATATGATCAAGGTGATAGTAAAGTAGTAGTTTATGAAAAAATAGATAGTAGAGAATATACTGAAGATGAAATAACTATTAAAGATAATATTAATTTACCATTTATTTCTGATGACAAACTTGTTGGATTTTGGGAAAGTGTTGATTTTATTAATAATGAGAATAGTTTTAATCCAGATAAACTATACTGGAAAGATAAACTTTATTTAAAGAAGATAATTGTGTCTCCTGATAACAGTGTTATAATTAATTATTCTGATGAACATGTTAAAAAAACCGGATATACAAAAGGATTTATTTATAATGTTTGCATTGATGATACTTTATGCAAATATAAATATGAAACTATTAATGATAAAGATTATCTAATAGTTGAGTGGAAATCAGGAGATTATGTATATGGTGGCTTAGTAAATGGATATTATGTTCTTGAAAAGCAAATGATTAAATAATTATAAAATAAAATATGAGGTGTTAGTTCTATGAATTTAGAATTTGTATTGGATGAAGACTATTTAGCTTTCTTTATATTATATAAAAAGATGTTTGATGAAAGTAGAGAATTAGAAGATATTAAAAATAAATTATATAGTGATAATAATTTAGGATATAAAAAAATACTAGGAGAAGAATTTTTAGATTCCTCTGTCTATTTAGATAATAGTAATACTAGGAAGTTAGTTTATGAATTTATTTCTACGGATAAGTTTAATGAAATATATAAATTATATAGTAATGAATCTGAAGAAGTTGTTGCTATAAAAATATTAAAAGATATTATTAAAATAGATGATAATGAGTTAACTAAAGTAAAAGATTCTTTATGGTTTAAGCATATGGATGGTTATCGTACATTACTTGGTATGAATTCTTTTAATACTTCTATTTTTCTTTTAGATAAAGATGTTAGAAAATTAATTAATAGTTTTAAGGATTCTAATGAGTATAAGAAATTGTATAATGAGACTAGGATTTATTTAGATAATGTTAAGAAGTATTGGAATGATAATAAAGATATTATTAATAATTATTTGAAAAGAATATTAAAGATGGATTTTAATAAAGAAGCTACTGTTTATATAACACATCCTAATACTTGTGAGGGGTATTCTTTTGGTAATGATAAAATAGTTTGGGGTCATTATAAGGGTATTAATAATCCTAATTATAATCTTGTATATTTAACTCATGAATGGCTTCATGTTCTTCTTCCTTTTACAGAAAGTGATAGTGAGATAGATTGTTATATTAAACATACTACTATTGAGTTAGTAGCGGATTATGAATTATATTCTATGTTAGAAGGAAGTAGTACTTTAAAAGAGGGTCATTCTTATTTAGAGGAATATAAAAAAATTTTATATCCATACTGGATTAAATATATTGGCTTAGATGATAATGGTATAAAAGAGAGAGTAGAGAAAGATTCTATTTCTGAATTAGATGAGGTGGGTAATGATAATATATCAAATATGAATATAGAGGAGTTTATTAAATATTGCTCTAATAATTATTTGGAAATAGTTGATAGAAAGAGGACTAAATGATAAGGAGTTAAATATTATATGACAATAAAAGAAGTTTTGGAATTAGAAACACCTGATGATTTGTGGCATTATATGCACGATAATATAAAATATGGATGGACCAATAAGAATGGTGGCTTTAGAGAATATGGTGATCCACGAATGCTTGAAGAGTATTATTTTCATTCACCAGAAGAAACTGTAGAAAGAAAATCAGGATTATGTGGGGATCAAGTTTTGTTAGAGAAAAGGTGGTTTGACCATAAAAAAATAGATAATCATATTGTTTCATTTGGGTTTAAAGAAGATAAAGGTAAAAAAATTGGTGGTGGTCATACATTTCTTGTGTATATAGAAAACAATAAGTATTATTACTTTGAAAATGCCTTTGCACCTTGTGCCAACATAGTAGAGTTTGATTCTTTTAATGAATTAGTAGGAACAGTTATAGCAACATATTTAATTGCTACAAATAATACTGATAAAACTGATAAATTATTTGCTACCGTAGATGGTCATTTAAGTATTAATAGTAATACTCAACAACATTATATAGAAACAATAAACGATGAGGACATATACAATAATTATAGAGAAGAAGTAAATAAAGGATTAAAAATATTTCAATAAACTTTTAATTATATAAAAAGAACAATATTAAATTATAAGAAAGAAAAGGTATAAAAATGAGTAAGTATGTAAGAGTAATGGATGGATTAAAATCTAATGCTGGTGGATTTGAATATAAATTAGATGAGGTTATTATGAAGAAATTAGATTATATTTATAAAATAAATGAGTTATTTAAAGAAAATAATAATTCTAAAAGAATATTATTGGAACAAGTTGATAATTATTATAATTGTTCAGATAATATTAATATTAGTCATACTTATAAAGTAGGTGATGATGTTTACTTAAAGAAGGGAACATTACTTCATGGTACTTATAAAAATATGGATGGTTTAAGGTCAATAGTAGAAAATGGCCTTATTTCAAGTTTATTTGTTGATGGAAGATTATCTAAGTATCCTGGTGGTGTTGGTATATGGAATTTAAAAAAAGATTATTATTTAAAAGACTATATTAACTTTTACAGTGGTTGTACAGTAGAATATAAAGAAATAGATGGAAAGGTAATATCTACTGACGTTATTTCTTATGATGATATGAATAAATTACTTGAAAAAATAGATGCTAGTAAATGTTTTAGATGGTTTGCAGAGCAGACTAAAGAGGCTAGATTTTTACCTAGTTTGGTACAAAATGAAGTACAAGTTGGTATTATTTTTGATGGTAATAATGAATATATTAAAGATATTATGAAAAATGATATTTTAAGTACTAATATTAGTGATGAAGATGTAAAAGAATTTGTTAATCCTGATTATTATGATAAATTTATAGTGGATAGATTAAATAAAGATGATTTCTTTACTGATAGAGAAAGTGCTATATTATTTGGTATTCCTAGTGTGTTCATTGAAGGAATATTAGTTGGTAGAAAATATGAAAAAGATAATAAAATATTATCTGAAATAAAGAAGTTATTACCCAATGCATATATATGTAATTTAGATGGTAAAGTAATTAAGGAGTGAAATATTATGCCAAGTTGGTCTATTCATTTAGCTATTGCTAAAAAAGTAAATAATAAATTAAATTTAAATAAAGATTTATTCTTGTATGGAAATTTAATACCAGATGTAGATAAGGGAACAATAATAAAAAGATATGAGGCTCATTTTTATAATCATAATTTACATTTTCCTGGAGTACCAAAAGAAGATATGATTGATATGGATAAGTTTCTAAGTGTCTATAAAGATAAACTTAGTAATCCGTTGATACTTGGTTATTATTCACATTTATTAACAGATCAATTTTATAATGAAAAGGTATATACTACTAGATGGGTACAGGATAATGATAACAACATAATTGGTATAAGGTTAAAAGATAACAAAGTATTAAAAATTGATATTGAGGATAAGAATAGATTAAAAGCAAAATATAAACATTATGATTTTGAACTATATGGTAAATATTTGTTTAAGGATAATAAAGTAGAAGTGCCTATTAATAAAAAAGTAATAAAAGATAATATTAAATATTTAGATAATAGTTTTCTTACTAATGAGTTAGTAGATAATAGAATTAAATATTTAAATAATGAATTTACTAAGTTTAATAAACTTAGTATAAAAGAAAAATTATTTAAGCATAATTATAACTTGTTTACTAAAGAAGAATTAGATAATATGCTTGAAGAGTGTACAGATATGATTATAGAGAAGATAATAGAAGTTGGTGAATATAAGTAATCATGAAAAAAATATATTATAGTACAAGTGATTGTAAAAAATTATGTGGCATAATTGATATATGTAATGATAGTGAAGATATTGTTATTATATGTCATGCTAGAGGTAGTAGTAAAGATTCTAATGCTACTACTAGGATTCAGGAAGAATTGACTAAAAATAATGTTAATTCTATTAGATTTGATTTTAGAGGTCATGGAGAATCAGAAGGAACAGACTATGATGAATTAACTTCTAATTTTAAAATCGATTTAGAAGATACTATTACAATGCTAAATAGTAAAGGATATAAAAATATTCATTTGCTTGGTACAAGTATGGGTGGTAAAATTGTTTCATTAGTAGATTTCTCTAAATTTGATATAAAAAGTATTACTTTATGGTATCCAGCAATACTTAATTTTAAAAATGAAATGGATGTTAGATTAAATAGAATGTTTAAATCTAAAGAAGAAAAAGAAGCATTATCTAAAGGATGTGTTATAGTACCATCTAGTAATGGGCATAAAGTAAGTAGTGAGTATTTTGAAGATGATAGAAGGTATATACCAGTCCAAAATTTAAAGACTGCCAAATGTCCTGTACTTATATTACATGGAGATAAAGATAGATTTGTTAATTATAAAGATTCAGAATATGTACATAAAGTAGTTCCTAATTCTATGTTATATTTAATACCAAATGGTGATCATAGTTTTAAAGATGAAGAATGTATGAATAAAGCTTTAGGTATTACTACTACTTTTATAAATAGTGTTATGGAAAAAGAAAATGAACGAGAAAGTACTAGAGGGAGAATATAATGGAAGAATTAGTATTAGAAGTTGGATTAAAACTTGACCAAAACTTAATATATTATCATGATATGTTAATAAATCATGGACTAAGATTAGATTTTTCCTGTATTACGCATGATATATATTACACTAAAGAAAACTTAAATGGTCTTACAGAAAATGAAATGAAGAAAGCTTGCACGAGACTTAGATTTTGTGATGGTATTAACAAAGAAATTAGTGATAATTCAGACCTGTTAAATAAAGAAAAAGAGTTAATAGATTTGGGTTATAAAAAAGTATTTGATACTATTAAATTTGATTTTCAATATCGTAATGATAAGATGAAAAGTATGATTCAATTACAAGATATAAAAGATGTTGGATTACTTGTTTATTATGATAATCCTGATTACTATCATTATCCTTTAGAAGAACAAAGAAAAATGTTAATAGATGAACTTAATTCTTATGGATTTAGTTTTAAGTATGATGATTTGGGATTAGATAAACTTAGAACATTATATTATAAAAAAGAAATGTTTAGTAAAAATCAAAATGGTTAGAGGTGGATTATGCAGTTATATAAAGGAAAATATTTTGAAGTTATATTTGTTGATTGGTGTCAAGAATTTATTGGACAGTGTATTATGTCAGGTAATAAAGAAAATTTAAGTGATATGACTAGTGAAGAATGGACTGAATTTGGTAAAATAGAAAAAGAGTTGGAAAGAGTATGTAAAAAACTATTTAATACTACGATGTTTAATTTTGCTTGTTTAATGAATAATGCTTATAGAGATAATGAAAAACCTCATGTCCATTTTCAATTTATACCTAGATATAGAGATAAAGTTTATTTATTTAATAAAACTTATATTGATAAACATTTTGGATATAATTTTTGGAAATGGGCTAATAGTAAGTTTAAAAGACAAAAAGATATCTTTACCAAAGAAGAAAGAATAGAAATCTTTAATATGATGAAAGAAGAATTTTTAATAGATAACATTGAAATGTAGTTAATATAAGGAGTGATTTGTTATGGGCATTATGGATGCAATTTATAAAAGCAAATATAATACTTTAATTGCCAAAATTGATGAATTAAACAAAAAAAATAGTGAAGGCTACAAAACATTTAAAGAATATGTATTATCTGATGATATAATGGCTTCGTACTTTAGTGAATTAAAAGAATTACAAAAGCATGTAGGTAGAAGATAAAAAAATGGGATATATAAAAAACTATATTCTTTTTTTTTATTATATGGTAAAATTAGGTTAGGAGGATTGATTATTATGAATAAAGAAAATAGAAAGGTTATAAAAGAGGGAATTTTATTATATAATACATATCTTGAAGAACTTCTAGCTGTGGCAGATGATAGAGAGTATTCTCAATATCATAGAAAAAAAGGAATGTGGTGTACAAGTTGTCTTGTTAAGTTAGAAGAGATAATTGGTTTTAAAGGTAAAGCATTAGATGATTTTATAGTATGTGCTTCGAGCATTAAATTAACACCAGAACAAATTGATGCTTTATACGAATTAAGAAATCAGCCAGTGTTTAAAAAGATAGTTGGGGAAGATACACTACAAAAAAGATATGAATTAGAAAAAGTATTGGGAATTCAAATTCCTAGTGAAGTTGGGAAAACAGTTGAACAAGTAAATGCAGATTGGGATACTTGCCTTGACAGATTAGAAGAATTATGTGATGAAAATGAAGATGTTTATATGCAATATGAAAAATATGAACAAGAACTTGCTAATATATTCACTTATTTTATGAGCATTGCTAAGGGAGAACAAGTGCCTTTTAGAAAAATGACTAATGAAGAAATAAAAGGTATTTCAGAAGAAAATATTGAATCTCAAGAGCTAAAAGGTCATGGAGTTAGAAAATAAATAATGACTACTATTTATTTGATGAGACATTCAGAACCATTTAAAGTACATCGTGGAATAGAAGATATACATGAAGAATTATTATTTAGTAATATTAAAAATCCATTATCTGTTGATGGTGAAAAACTTGCTGAAAAGATAAGTAATAATAGTGAGTTTGATAATATTGATGTAGTATGGTCTAGTAATTATGTTAGAACTATGAGTACTGCTAAATGGTTTGCATATAAAAATAATTTAAAAGTTAATGTAACTGATAGATTAGGAGAAAGAATTCATGGTATTAATTCTTGGGATGAATTACCATCTGATTTTGAAAGAAGGCAATTCGAAGATGAAAATTATAAAATAGGTAATGGAGAAAGTAGAAAAGAAACTACTGATAGAATATATTTATTTATTAATGAATTATTAGGTGAATATAAAGATAAAAGAATCTTAATAGTAGGTCATTCTACATCATTTATGTTTTTACTTATGAAATGGTGTGATGTAGAATATGATGGTGATTATAAATTTACTAATAAAGTATTTTTTGATGGAAAATGGAACTATTGTGAAACATTTAAATTAGAATTTGATAATAAAAAATTAATTAATATTGAGAATATTAGTCAATAGCTGGAGGAATTTATGGAATTAAATACAATAAAAGATATAACAGACTTTATATTTATAGGAAAAAGTATAGATGAATTATCTCATTATGATTTACTAATTATAAATGCAGATTGGGGAGAAGAAAAGTTAGCACAGGATATGAAATTAATGTTAAATAAGAATATTATTGATGATAATACTGTATTTATAATATGCGAAAGTCATGGAAATACTGATAGAAGTAGTGCTAAAATATTAGTTGACTTTTTAAAGAAAGAGGGAATAACAAATAAAATAATTATAGATGATAAATATATTTCAAATCCTGAAATATTAAAAAATATTGATAAATTAGTGGACATTAATAAGTATAATAGGATACTTAGAATAGCAAAAGATTTTGTAGCTAGAAGATGGTATATGAATGCTAAAAGACATAATTTTCCGATAGATAAATGTGATTTTTATGGAGTAGTAGATGGAAGAAGGATTAGTAAAAATGATTGTTATAAAAGTGATGATGGTATTAAACAGGTCATGAAAGAATTAATTAATATTGGACAGTTAACTATTGATGGTGAGCTTAGTATATAATAAATGCATTATAAAAAGTAAAAAGGCTAAATTAATGAAGTCTGAATGGAGTTGGATAAAATATGGATAATATTAATTTTAATAACTATTATAAAACTCATTCACCTGGTTATGTTATTGAAATATATAATAATGGTAAAGAGAGTGAATATGTATATGGTAATAGAATGACTAATCCTAAAGTAGATAGGGCTACTAGTGATACTTTATATGATATTGCTTCACTAACTAAAGTATTTACGGCAGTACTTGTTTATATGGCTTATGAAGAAGGTAAAATTGATTTAAATAAGTCTATTTATGATATTGATAATAATTTTGTTAATTTAAAAGATGTTAAAATTATTGATTTGCTTTCACATAATCAAAATATATGGACTAATGGTTATTTAGGTAGTGTAAGTAGTAAAGAAGATTTTTATAATATTTTATATACTGCTTATGTTAAAGAAAAGATACCAACATATGTAGATACGCATTATATTATTTTAGGAGTGCTATTAGAAGAAATATATAATACTAGTTATGAAGAATTATGTATAAATAAGATATTTAAAGTATTAGGTATGAATAATACTACTTTTAATCCTGATAGTGATAAATGTGCATCAAATAATTATGAACATATAGGGGATAAAGTAGTAGATGATATTTATCCAGGACTTATACATGATACGAAAGGAAGAACTGCTAAAAGATTTGGATTGAATTTGGGACATGCTTCTATTTTTACTACTGGTCATGATTTATTATTATTTTTAGAATCTTTTTTAAATAGTAAATTATTAAAAAAAGAAACAATTAATTTTATGTTGAAGCATAGAAATACTAATGAAGATAATTATAATAAATTAAAACTACTAACTAATGAAGAAGATGTTAATGTTGCATATAAAAAAGTAAAAGAGCAAAATATAGAAATAAGTCTTCCTAGAACTTATAATAATATGAGTGCTAGATATAGAAATATAATAGATAAACTTAATGATGTTCCATATAAGGCAAGTGATAATTCTATTACTTTTAGTGGATATACTGGTCCAATGTTTACAATAGATTTTGATAATAATATTATTGTAATAATTATGTGTAATTTAATACACAATAGTCATCTAAGTAGAGAAGAAAGAAAAGATATAACAGAAGAAATAATGAATAAGATATTTGATTATATAATGGAGAAATAATATTATGAAAAATAAGGTATATACCAGTATAATTATTATATTTTCTATTATATGTGGGATTATTACTAAAGATTATATACTAGGAACGTTAACATTAATCTGTGGACTACTTAATGCTTATTATGCTAGTATTGGTAAAACATATAATTATATATTTGGAGCTTTATATTGTTTACTTAGTGCTTATATAGCATATATAAACGGATTATATGGTATTGCAATATTTTCTATATTAATATATTTTCCACTTCAAGTAGAGGGATATATTAGTTGGTTTAAAAAGAAAGATAATGATAATGAAGTAAAGATTAGAGGATTTAATCTAAAGAATTCTATTATTATTGTAAGTAGTTGTATAGTAGGAAGCATATTACTTGGATTTATATTAGCAAAAATACCAGGTCAGCAACTTGCTTTTTTAGATTCTAGTAGTAATGTTATTAATTTATGTGGTACAATACTTATGAATTTAAGATATAAAGAGTGCTGGATAGTATGGCTCTTTAATAATACATTTGATTTATCTATATGGATTATTAATGTAATAAAGGGTAGTCCTAATGCTATGATGATGTTATTAGTTTCTATTGGTTATTTACTAATAAATATTTATGGATTAATTAAATGGATTAAATTATCAAAAATAAATAAGGAGAAGATTTAAATGAATATTAATATTAATAGAGTAAAAATTGTTACTATGGTTCCTTCGGAAAATGTTAATGAAGTAAGAAAAAGTATTTGTGAAGAAGGGGCTGGTATAATTGGTAATTATACTTATTGTACTACTAGTGGTAAATGCATAGGTACTTTTAGACCTAATGATGAAGCTAATCCATATATTGGAGAAAAGAATAAATTAGAATATGTAAATGAAGAAAGATTAGAAGTAGTATGTGATATAAATAATGTTAAAAGAGTGATAGAAAAATTAAGAGAGGCTCATCCTTATGAAGAACCTGAAATTGATATTGTTCCTTTAATTGATGAAGAATTTTTTATGTAATGGTGGTATTATGAAAGAAACATTTAAATATTTAAAAAGAGTATATAATATTTATGGTAAGGATAATAAAAGAGCATTAATTATAATTATTATAGTTAGTTTATTTGGTATTTTTACCAATATAGTACTCCCTTTATTATCTGCTAAATTTATTGTTAGTTTTACTAATTCTATGTGGCAGCAGGCTATATATATGTCTTTTGTTATTTTAATTATTTATGGTATTGAAGGTATTAAAATATTAATTATTAGAAAGAATAATCAAATATTTAGAAGGGGTACAGTTAGAAATATTCAAATGTCTTTAGGTAGAGAAATATTAAAACTAGATCAAAAAACTTTAGATTCTAATTCTAGTGGTACTTTTATTCAAAGACTTACTAATGATACAGAAAAGATGTCTAAAATATTTACTAATGGTATGGTTATTATTATTAAGTTTTTATCCGCTATTGGTTCTTTTATTGCTGTCTTAATAATTGATTATCATATGTTTTTCTATTACTTATTTGCTGCAATTATTCTATCTGTATTAAATTATATTAAAAATAAAAAGGTTGCTGTAAAGGATAAAGAATATCGAAAAGAAAGTGATAAAGTAGCGGGACTTACTGGCGAATTAGTTCGTGGTGCAAGAGATATAAAAATGTTATATGCTAAAGAAAGTTTTATGAAAAACCTAGATGAAAAAATAATTATTCAAAATGAAAAAAACTTTGAAATGCGAAATATTGATATGAATTATAACCTATTAATAGGTTATGTAAAAGCAATACTCGAATTTTTAACAGTTGTAGTATTAATTTATTTAATTTCTAACAATGTATTTGTAGTAGCTGTAGGTATAGCATTATTTAATTATAAAAATGCTTTACTTATCCATTTTATGGATATTATCTCGGAATTATTAGAGGAATGTAAGAATTTTAATATATCTTCAGAAAGAGTATTTTCTATTATTAATAATAAAGAATTTACTAAAGAAGAGTTTGGTAATAATAAAATAGATAAAATAGATGGTAATTTTGAATTTAAAAATGTTACTTTTGGATACAATGAAAAAACAGTATTAGATAATATTAGTTTTAAAATTAATAGTGGTACTACTACTGGTATTGTTGGTAAAAGTGGAGCAGGTAAGACTACTATCTTTAATTTATTATGTAAATTATATAATATTAAAGATGGTGAAATATTAATTGATGGAAATAATATCAATAATTTAGATGAAGAATCTATAAGAGGTAATATTACAATTATTAGTCAAAATCCATATATCTTTAATATGAGTATTAAAGATAATTTAAAATTAGTAAAAGATAATGTTACTGACAAAGAAATTAAAAATGCTTGCAAACTTGCTTGTTTAGATGATTATATTGAAACACTTCCTAATAAATATGATACTGTTGTTGGAGAAGGGGGAGTTACTTTATCTGGTGGACAAAGACAAAGACTTGCTATTGCTAGAGCATTAGTACAAAATACTAAAATAATTTTATTTGATGAAGCCACTAGTGCTTTAGATAATGAAACACAAAGTAAGATTCAAACTGCTATTGATAATTTAAGAGATGATTATACTGTAATAATAATTGCTCATAGATTATCTACAATTGTTAATTGTGATAACATACTTGTTCTAGAAGATGGTAAGATAACCGCTAGTGGTACTCATAAAAAACTAATAAAAAGTAGTGAATTTTATAAAAAACTATGTGAAACAGAACTTTCAGAAAAATAGTTTGATTTACAATAATATTTCTAATTATTGAAAGGTTATCATAAAATGTGTTGAAAAGTTATTAGATAAAATTAAAAGTAATGTTTGTTAGACATTACTTTTTGTAGATATTATTATTATTAATTTCTGTTTTTGATATTTGAACACATATTTCATTACACCTTTGATCTAAAAAAGATATAAATTTAGTTCCTAAAATGATTTTTAATAAGTTAAATACTTCATTATTAGGATCTGTTATCTTTATTGCTAGATAATTTGCAAGTATTTCCTCAAATTGATAACTACTATTAGCAAAATATTCACATCCATGACCTGCAGTTTTTTGTGCTTTAATAGTAATCGTTTCATTATCTCTAATACTTACAATACCATGTGAAGCTGATTGACCATCAAATATAGAATCTATTATATCTTCTATCAAAAAAATTAAATCCAATTGACTATGTTGTGGTTTTTGTTGAACGTTGTTCATTTTGTTTAAAGTTTTATCATTATAAAGATTTAAAGTTTCTTTCGATAAGAATTTTAGAGATAATTCTGCTTTTTTTCTCTCACACAAATCTAAAAGGTGGACTATTAAATTTGTATTATCTGGATTTTTTATAAAATTTATTTTAAATGAATAATATTCATTTGGCACTTGAAATCTTAAATAATTATATGATAGCAGATGTGTGAGTTCATGAAAAAATGCTTCTATTGACAAGTCATGTATATATATAGTATTTCCGGCAGGGTCATAGTAAGACGGATCATCTTTTGTTGTATCTAAAATAATATCAATATCTGGGTCTTGTTCTTTTAATAATAAAAGCCTTTCAAATACACTGTCTGATAAGGTTTTATTTTTCTTTTGCGACAAATTGTATGAATATATTAACATTTCTCTAGTCTTTTCATTTGGAAACAAACTTAATAAATCTTCTATTTTAAACATATAAATCATCTACCTTTACAATTTAATTATATAACAATTTTTGATTTTTTAAAATACTCACATTGAAATTCAATGAATAATTGTATATAATATTTTTAGGAAGATAACTTATTAGTTTGTAAGTTGCTTTTTAATCACTATAATAATTGACAATTATATTTATCGTATCCTTAGTAATAAATGTAAAGACTGGTTAAGTCCTAATGACATGTTTTGAAGAGACTATGTGGAAAAAGATGAATTAGAAGTAGTATGTGATATAATTAATGTTAAAAAGGGAATAGAAAAATTAAGAGAGGCTCATCCGTATGAAGAACCTGAGAAAGATACTATTCCTTTAATTGCTGAAAAATATTTTAAATAATGGGAGAATATAATATGTATAATTATGCTGAAGATAACTTTGAAAAATATATAAAAGAAAATTATGATATTGATAATGAAAAAATAAGACATAAATTAAATCATACTTATAATGTAGTAGAAAATGCCAGAATAATAGCTACTGATATGGATTTAGATAATGATAATATTGAAGTTGCTATGGTAATTGCACTATTTCATGATATAGGTAGATTTGAAGAGGCAATAGATAAAAATTCTTTTAGGGAAGATATTATTAAATATGATCATGCTGCCCTTGGAGTTAAATTATTATTTGAAGATAATTTAATTAGAAAGTTTATAAAAGAAGATAAATATGATAATGTAATAAGAACCGCTATACTTAATCATAGTAAATATATTTTAGATACTTCTAATATGGCAGATATAGAAATATTACATTCTAAAATAATTAGGGATGCGGATAAGATAGATAGCTTTAGAGCTAAAAGTGAAGAGGATATTTATACTATGGCTAATATTACTAAAGAAGATATAGAGGATTCTTATATTACTGATAAAGTATATAATGATTTTATGGAAGAAAAGACAATTATTAGTAAAGATAGAAAAACAGGTATTGATATTTGGATATCGTATATTGCTTTTGTATTTGGATTAGAGTTTAGTAGTAGTCTTAAAATAATTAGGAATAAAGATTATATAAATATTTTATTTAATAGATTTGATTATAAATATGAAAAAGAAAGAATGTTTATTTTAAGAGATAAAGCTTTATCTTATATAGAAAAGAAGGTGTAAATAAATGTATTTAAAAGAAATATTAAATAGTTATGGAGATAAGAAAATAAAAATGTATATTGATATGGATGGGGTAATTGCGGATTATGATGTTGGAAAACCAGGTAACTTTGATAAGAAAAGGCCATTATATACTTCGATTGATAAGTTAAAAGAAATATCTTTTATGGATAATGTTAGTATATATATTTTATCTATTACGAGAAAAGATATTGGTATTTATGAAAAAAATATATGGTTAGATAAATATATGCCGTTTATTGATAAAAATAATAGATTTATTCTTTCTAAAGAAAAAGAGAGTAAGAGTTCTAGTGAATTAAAAGTAGATTTTTTGAAAAATATTAAAAGAGAAGATGAAGTAATAATATTAATAGATGATGATCCTTTAATATTAAAGAGTGTTATGGATAATGTTAATGATATTGTACTACTAAAAGATACTGTTTTAGTAGATTGATAAAAGGATGTGTTTATAAATGAAAGTTCAAGTAATAGGATCGGGAAGTATGTGGACTAAGTGTAATAGTGCATCTTATTTAATAGATAATGACATAATGATAGATTTTCCAAATGGTGCATGTAAATATTTATATCGAAATAATATTAATCCAAGTAATATTGATTATATATTACTTACTCATTTTCATGGTGATCATTATTTTGATATACCATTTTATATTTTAAATAAATCTAAAAGTGATAATAAGAATATTAATATTTTTTGTTCTAAAGAGGGAAGAGGTAAAATAAATTAAATTGGTAATTTAGCATTTCCTAATTCTTTTAAAGATGCCTCTAGAGAAACTAATATTAAGTATGAATTTAATAATAACTTTAAAATTAAGGATTATGAGATAAGCAAATTATTAGTAGATCATGGTAGAATGAAACCTGTTTATGGTTATATATTTAAAGATAATGATAAATATATAGGATTTACTGGAGATTCTTCACTATGTGATAATGTAGAGTATATGGCTAGTAGATGTAATTATTTATTCTGTGATTGTATGTTTATTAAAGGTACTAGTAAACATATGGGTATAGATAATTTAGAATATTTAATATCTAAATATCCTAACTGTACTTTTATAGTAAGTCATTTAGAAGATACAACTAGAGAAGAATTAAATAAAAAGAAACTAAGTAATGTTATAGTACCAGATGATTATATGGTTATAGAGATATAATTATTAGGAGAAAAGTAGTATGTCTAAAAATGCAAAATTATTAATTATTATTAATTCAATAAGAAGAATTATAGATATTTTTCTTGGATCATTTTTAACAGCTTATTTTTTTTAAATTAACTGTAGATAATATTAAAGTAATATCCTTATATAATATTTTTTGTTACTTTATAATTATAATTACTTCGTTTATTGTTGGTTATATTATTAAGGATAAATATAAACTTTCTATGTTTAGATTTGGAATGGTTATGAAATTAATACAATTAATAATATTAGTTATACTTGGAAAGAATATTATTAATCATCTTTTACTAGTGGCTATTATATCGGGAATATCCACGATTAGTTGGACATTTCCCTTAAATTTATTTTCTTCTTCTCTTGTGGATAATAAAGAGAAAAAAGATTTTGTTACTTATAATTAATAAATATACAATTATTGGTTATAATATTATTTATGCTTTCTTTATTCAAATAATAAGTATAATTAAAAATACTAAAACTTTAAGAATAACTAATAGTAGTATAATTAATAATGCTAATAGAAGCGAATCATATATATTATTTGAATTCTTTTTAGGATTAGGAAGAGTTTTGGGTTTTATATTACTGCTATTAGTTGGCATATTAAAAAATATGTTGTTATTAAAAGTATTTGTAATAGTTTTAAGTTTTTGCATTTTATTAATGAGTAGGCATTTATTAAAAATAAATAATTATGAATAATAAAAAAATAGTTTGAAATAATAGGATTCGTGTTATAATTAAATTGTGGGAGGTTATTTAACTTATGGAAAATGAAAAAGATTATGCTAGATTAATAGCGGCACAAAACACAGCAGCAAGAGAATTTGAAATTAAAAAGATTCAAAATACATTAACAGAGGAACATCGAAGAAAAAATATGATGGCAATTGCTTCTGGTGTTATGATTGCTGGGTTAGTAGCATCAATGCATTTCTCAGGTATTGATCCTAATGAAGCATTAGCAGTAGAAATGAAAGCTTTGAATTCATTTGAAGCATTAAAACAATATTTTTCGATGTTTACACCAGCAACATATGCCGCAGCAATAGGAACTGTTGTGAGCTTAGAAGCATTTATTAAACATGCACGTGAGTATAAGAAAGCAAATCAAGATTTTTATGCTATGATGGATAGTGTACCAGAAGATTATCAAGATGTTGTAGAATCGCAAGCTAGAAGTAGATAATAGGAGGATAAGATGTTTGAAAAAGGAAATATATTAACTTTATCAGATGATAATGAATATAGTGTTGTAGATAAGTTTATTGATAATAATATAACATATGTATACTTAGTTGATATTAATAATATTACAAGTGTAATTTATGCGAAATTAGATAATAATAAAATTGTTGAATTAAATGATCCAGATGAATTGGAAAAGGTAATTAAAATAGTAAGCGATAATTTACACCAAAATTAAATGTTTATTTAAAAAGTGGTTTTTATTAAAATCATTTTTTTATTTTAGGATAAAAGTTAGTAATATAAGTAAATTACGAAAAATGATATTTTTGCTATTTATAAGATTTTTTATCTTATCGATGGAAAATGGTTATTTGACAAATTATAACTATTGTGATATTATTTAGTTACTTTTTGAGAGGGAGAAGATTAATTATGAAAAACAATCAATTATTTATAACTAGAACTATAACGACTAAATCAATTATAAACATTGATTGTTTTAGCATATCTAAATATAAATAAATAGTTATAGTTATTATTTTATTATGTATTATAGGTCTATTACAATCAATGTAATAGATTTTTTTGTTGTTAGATGATATAATTTTATTAAGAATAAAGGAGATGATGTTAATGACGAGCGAAACGAGTGAGACGATTATCTCCCATATCAAAAAGTAGAAAAGAAAGGAAATGATAAAAATGGAAAATAATAAGATAGCATGTAAGCTATTAGAAAAAGTTATTAAAGATATGTATAAAGATGTATCTTTAGATAATAGTTTTGTTAACGATGATGAATTTTATTATGAATTTAAAATTGATAAGCAAATTAGTGAAAATGATTTTGATAAATTAGAAGAAGAGATAAGAGAATTAGATAATAATATTTATGTTAAATTAATTAGAATTAGTGGTGTCTACTATCAAGGGGATGCTAATAATGAGATGATTACTAGAATAGTAGGTAAAGCTTTTAATTCTTTAGAAGAACTAGAAGAATATAATATATTTTTAGAAGAAGCTTCTCTTAGAGATCATAGAAAGATTGGACAAGACTTAGATTTATTTTGTTTTTCTGATTATGTTGGTCCAGGGCTACCTTTATTTACTCCAAGAGGTACTATTGTTAAAGATGAATTACAAAAAGAAATTGAAAGAATATGTAGGAAGTATGGATTTCAAAAAGTAAGTTGTCCATCACTAGCGGATATTTCTTTATTTGAAACTTCAGGTCATGCTCAGAAATTTAATGATGAATTATTTAGAGTAGAATCTCCTAAAGGACATAATTTTGTTTTGAAGCCAGTACAATGTCCGCATCATACTCAGATATATGCATCAAAACTAAGAAGTTATAGAGATTTACCAATTAGATATATGGAAAGTGATAAACAGTACAGGGCAGAACTACAAGGAGCTGTTGGTAATAGTTTATCTAGAGTATATGCTATTACTTGTGAAGATGGACATGTATTTTGTAGAAGAGACCAGGTAAAAGATGAAATAATTAGTATTGTTAAATTGATTAGAGAATTTTATTCTAATATGGGATTATGGAATAATAATTGGGTATCATTATCAGTAAGAGATTATGATCATCCTGAAAAATATATTGGTGATAAAGAAGATTGGGATTTATGTGAAAACTTATTACAAGAAGTATCTGATGAATTAGATTTAAATGCTAAAAGATGCGAAGGAGAAGCAGCTTTATATGGACCTAAACTTGATTTTATGTTTAAAGATGCATTAGAAAGAGAAATACAAATACCTACTGTTCAAGTTGATTTTGCTACTCCTAAAAGATTTGGACTATTTTATATTGATGAAAATGGTAATAAGGAAACTCCTGTTATGGTACATAGAGCAGTACTTGGCTCTTATGAAAGATTTTTAGTATTATTATTAGAACAATTTAAAGGAGTACTTCCTATATGGTTATCTCCAGTACAAGTAAATATAGTACCTGTTAATATGAAATATCATGATGAATACTCTAGAAAAATTAAAGATATTTTATTAAATGAAGATATAAGAGCAGAATATGATGATAGTAAAGAAAGTATGGGTAAGAAATTAAGAGAAAGTAATCTTATGAAGAATCCTTATACTGTAATAATTGGTGATAATGAAAGAGATAATAATTTAATTAGCTATCGTAAGTTTGGTAGTGAAGAGACTTATTCATTACCAGTTAATGATTTTGTTCAAATGATAAAAGAAGAAATTAAGAAAAGGTAATAAAAGAACTTTGAGTAAATAGTTTTAGGTTATTTTAGTATAAGAAAATTGTTAAAATGTAAGTTTTAATTTTTATAGTTTAATATTATAGTTTAAAGTATTATCTAGGTATATTCCTGGATGATAATTAATTGGTATTAATTTATTGTCTAATTTATATTTATTAGATTTATCAAAAATACTGTAATTAAGATATTCTGCATTTATTGTTAGGATATCTTTTTTATTATAATTATTTAAATATAATAGTTTGATATTATTCTTGTTTCTATATAGTAATCTTAATTTTAGTATTTTCTTTAACATTTTCTTTGAATAAGCTTTTGGCCTTGACGAAAATAAATATGCTAATGTATGGGATATTTGTGATTCCATTGGACATTTTAATTTG